>Ga0082335_1005999_pt1 | contig 16157 bp, 18 predicted proteins | sample Subgrocontami58m_FD_72375 | JGI IMG/M metagenome (GOLD analysis project Ga0082335, IMG submission 72375) | Subsurface groundwater microbial communities from S. Glens Falls, New York, USA - GMW37 contaminated, 5.8 m (SPADES assembly) (version 2) ... | reverse complement strand
GTTTTTAGCCGGCGTTATAATTTATGAGTTTCTTTTTTTTGATTCTAATTTCTATATTCTCCACACAGTCTATATTTGCTCAGCAAAAAATAGATAAATCTTTCTATGGCGGATTGTTTTTCCTAACCAATTACATGACTTCAGAAGAGTACAAGCAATTCTCTCAAACTCATAATGATTTGGAAACAGTAGATCACATTTACGAAAAAGCGCTCTCATTTTTTGATGGGGATGCATCGGAAACATTTTTTTGTCTTACGTTTGTTTTTATTCCTTACAATCATATTACCGTAAAATTGCCGTTGATCGGGACAAATGTAAGGTTTCCGCTTCCTTCTCCCCCGCAATCTGTATTCAACGAGAAAGTGAAAAACACACCAAAGCATTTATTCTTTGATTCTACTCAAAATGATTTTGGGGATAAGGATAAACTTGCACATTTTTTTGCGAATGCATTCCTTCACTACAATATTAGCTTTTTTAATTTGTCTAAATTTCTCGGTATCTTTGTAGAGTATTTCGAACAAGGATTTTTTCTTCAGGGCGGATTTGATCGGAAAGATTTAATAGCAAATCATCTCGGTGAATTATTTGCAAAGATGGTACATAACAATCAGCGAACAAAACCGTCTGAGGCATTAAAAGTTTATCAACTACTTTTTTTAAGAATCTACCCATGAGATCAATTTTAGTTATTGACGATGAAAGAGAGATTTGTGAAAGCATCAAGATGATTCTTGAGTACGAGGATTATTTTGTTGATTACACAACCGACTCCATCAAAGGATTGCAAAAGATCGAATACGGCAATTACGATGCTTTGCTTCTCGATATTCAGATGCCCGGCAAAAATGGTTTTGAAGTTTTGAATTGGCTACGTGAAAAAGAGATCGGAATGAAAGTGATTATGATCTCCGCACATGCGAGTGTTGAGAATGCGGTCAAATCAACAAAGCTTGGTGCGTTTGATTTTCTTGAAAAACCGGTTGATCGTGATAAACTTTTGATTTGTGTTCGGAATGCAGTTGAACAATCTAATCTTGTTAAAGAAAATAAAAAGCTTAAGAAAGAACTCTTCTCTTCAGAAAAAATTGTTGGGAATAGTACAGTAATTAAAACCATTTACGAAACAATTAAGCGCGTTGCAAAAACTGATGCACGAATTCTAATTACCGGAGAGAATGGAACAGGTAAAGAATTAGTCGCACAAGAATTACACAGACAAAGCTCACGATCTAATAAAGAATTTATTGAAGTTAATTGCGCTGCGATTCATCATGAACTTATTGAATCCGAATTATTTGGTCATGAGAAAGGATCATTTACCGGCGCTGTAAAACAGCACATTGGTAAATTTGAACAAGCTGATGGCGGAAATTTATTTCTTGATGAAATCGGTGATATGAGTCTGCAAGCACAAGCCAAAGTCTTGCGTGCAATTGAAGAAGGAAAAATTGAGCGTGTTGGGGGAAATGCTAAGATTGATGTCAATGTTCGAATAATAACTGCAACAAATAAAGATTTACAAGAAGAAATAAAGAAAGGTAACTTTCGCGAGGATCTTTATCACCGATTAAATGTTATCCCGATTCATATTCCCCCGCTCCGTGAACGTAAAGATGATATTCCTCTACTTATAGAACACTTCTCAAAAATTATTTGCGATAAGAATAAATTTGCTCAAAAGAAATATTCAGACGCAGCAATCAAAGCACTTCAATCTCTTACCTGGAAAGGAAATATCCGTGAACTAAAAAATGTTGTAGAACGTATAGTAATTATGGTCTCTAAAACAGAAATCAACGAAAAAGATATTTCCATGTTCACGCCAAATCAAGGTTCGAATGCTGATGATTTGTTAAATACCTCCAATAGTTTTCAAGAGTTTAAAGAGAAAGCTGAAAAGGCATTTATAATTAAACAGTTAAATGCGAATGGCTGGAATATCAGCAAGACTGCTGATATACTTGGGATTCAACGCAGCCATCTTTACAACAAGTTAAAGAAGTATGAAATAGAAAAGGAATAGCCATGGGAGAAACTATTTTTTCCAAGATTATTAGAAAGGAAATACCGGCTGAGATTGTTTTTGAGAATGACAAAGTTCTCGCATTCAAAGATATTAATCCGCAGGCACCGGTTCATGTGATCATAGTTCCAAAGATTAGCGAGATTGAGACGACAAGAGACATTGATCCGAACAAACATGCTGCCCTTCTCGGTTATCTATATGAAGCTGCAAATAAGATCGCTAAAGATTTTGGTGTAAGTGAATCGGGATTCAGATTAGTCTTAAATTGCGGAGCAGATGCTGGACAGGAAGTTTATCATCTTCACATGCATTTACTTGGCGGACGCAAGATGAATTGGCCTCCGGGATAATTTTGTAGATCTAACGAACAGATTGGAAATCTGTTCTACTGTAACTCAGATTTCTAATCTGAGAGCCATCTCAAATAATTCTTCTTCGCTGATATATTCGCTTGTTTTCATTTTAGTTTTTCTTTTATACAAAATTCTATTGGGTCAATAACTTCTAAATCAAGTTTTGTCTTTCTGCTTCGTTTAAGAAGTTTATCATCTTCATATGCATCTACTTGGCGGATGTAAGATGAATTGGCCGCCGGGATGATATTGAGTAGCGCAGATATTCTATCTGCAAAGAAAACAAATGAGCAGATTGGAAATCTGTTCTACTGTAACTCAGATTTCTAATCTGAGAGCTAATGAGCAGAATGGAAATCTGCCCGCCGTTTGTTGGCGGGTCTGTTCTACAAACTATTCTTTAATCGCTTTATCAGAAATATCTTTTCTATAATACATCCCATCGAAATTAATTTTAGTTATAGCATTATAAGTTATTTTTTTTGCTTCGATTAAGTCGTTCTTCTCAGTGAATGAAGTAATATTTAGAACTCTCCCACCATTGGTCAATATCTTTCCATTTACATCTTTTGTCCCGGCATGATAGACTTTTATTTTTTGTGGGATTTGCTCTAATCCGTGAATCTCAAAACCTTTTTCAAATTTATCCGGATAACCTTTGGAAGCAGCAACAACACAGACCGAAGTACCGCCGTTATATTTCACTGCTTCTTTGTTAATTTTTCCACAGGCAGCAGAATAAAGCAGTTCAACAAAATTTCCATCAAGCAACGGCAAAACAACTTGTGTTTCAGGATCTCCAAAGCGACAATTAAACTCAACTACTTTCGGCCCTTGACTAGTCAACATTAATCCGCAATACAAACAACCAACGTAAGGATTGCCTTTCTCATTCATCGCTTTTAATGTTGGCTCTATAATTTCTTTTGCAATCACTTCGATATTTTTTTCGTTCACAAAAGGAGTCGGAGCATACGCACCCATTCCACCGGTATTCTTACCTTTATCATCATCTAAAATTCTTTTATGATCTTGTGCTGCAGGAAGTAAAACAAATTCGAAGCCATCCGTAATTGCAAAAATAGAAGCTTCTTGACCTGACATAAATTCTTCAATTACTACTTTATCACCTGCAGTACCAAAGGAAGAATTTACAAAACATTCTTTTAGCGCTTCATTGGCATCATCAAAACATTCTGCAATTATAACGCCTTTTCCGGCGGCAATACCATCTGCTTTAATTACAATTGGGTAATTTACTTTATGTAAATAGTTTATAGCATCGTCATAATTTTCTTTATTGAATACCTCAAACGCTGCAGTAGGAATATTATATTCCTTCATCAAATTTTTAGCAAATGATTTCTCCCCTTCTATTCGAGAAGCTTTCATAGTTGGACCAAATACTTTAATTCCTTTTTCAAGAAGTTTATCTGTTAAACCTTCTATCAAAGGTTTTTCAGGCCCAATCACAACCAGATCTATCTTTTGCTCCAAACAAAAACTGATTATTCTCTGATGATCATCTTGATCGATAGGAATATTTTCCCCAACTTGTTTTGTACCTGGATTTCCAGGAATAATAAATAATTTACTGCAGCTTTCACATTCTGCTATTTTAACTGCCAAAGCATGTTCTCTTCCTCCAGAACCAATTAATGCGATTCTCATGCCTATGCCTTTAAATAAAACTGAAACGCTTTTGTAAGTTCTTCCGTTAATTTTATTCTATCGTGTTTCTGTATGAATTCTCTGTTCGGTGTAGGTAAATTTTTCTTTAGGTACAATTCATGAATGAATATAATCGTGTCTTTGATTTCCTGTATATCATCCGGTTTTGTAATAAAAGATGCACCATATTCTTGAAGAGCAGATTTAGCAGTTCCTTCGACAACAGATCCAAGAATTGGTTTACCGGTTCCTATATACTCATACAATTTACTTGTAGAAATTGTGTCTGCATTCTGAATATTTCCGATCATCATCCATAAAACATCACTAGTTTTTAATCTCTTAACAGTTTCATGATGGTCCAGATATCCATGATCTCGTACAAATTCGTCAATACCAAGTTCTGAGATAAGTTTATTATTTTCTTTGCGAAGATGACCAATAAATTCTAATTCTATATTTGCTGCAATATCCGGTCTCTCAATTGATAATTGCTTAAATGCTTTTAGAAAATATTCCGGAGTTATATTCTCATAAAATATTCCGGCATAAGTTAAACGCATCTTTTGTGATTGCTCAATTTTATCTTTATTGTACTCAAAATCAGCAGGATCAAAACCGTGCGGTATAATCATTACATCATTAAATGAAAGAAATGGGTAAGTTAAAAGAAGCTTCTCTTTTATTTTGCGATTAATTGCAACAACCTTATCTGCTAATCGAAGTGATTTATATTCCAATTTTTTATGTCTATAGCGATGATACAAAGTTGGATAAAATGCAAAATGATTGCCAAACCATAAATCACGATAATCTACAAATAGTGGAATACCAAATTCTTTTTTAAGTTTAGCTGCATAAACGAAACTTGAAAAAGGCGGAATCGTTACATAAATGATATCAAATTTTTCTTTTTGAAGAAGTTCTCTTGCAGTTTTATAAGCTTTTCTAGCCCAAGATTTTTTATTATCAGGAATAAATATTGCCTTACTAATCCTTGAAAGTATCTTTCTAACAAATTCTTTAGGCATATTAACAGTTTGATACTGTTTCCCGATAATTGTATTAACATCAAAAGCTTCTGTGCGGATTATATTCACGCCGGCATTCTCAGCTTCTTTCAATAAATAAAAATCATGAGCAAAGTAAGCTACATTTCCAGTTGTAATTACTGTGGGCTGCCAATTAAACTTGCTCATATATTTAGTGAATTTAAGCGTTCGCTGAACGCCGCTTAATCCAAGCGGAGGATAGTAATAAGCAATAACTAATACTTTGAACATATTCGAGATATTATTTATGAGTGATGATCATTAATAACTAAATGTTTTATTCAATTAATGAGTTAATAAAAATGTTAATACTGATTTTTCTTCGTCATTTGATAATTCGGCGCTTCTTCAGTTATTAAAACATCGTGCGGATGACTTTCGCGTAATCCTGCATTAGATATTTTTACAAACTTTGATTTAGATTTCAAATCATTTATTGTTTTTGCACCGCAATAACCCATTGCCGCCCGCAATCCACCGATGAATTGATAAATTGTATCTGCAAGCGAACCTTTATAAGGTACACGTCCTTCAATTCCTTCCGGCACTAATTTATTAATGTCCGCTTCAACATCCTGGAAATAACGATCACTGCCTCCTTGTTTCATTGCACTTAAAGAGCCCATTCCTCTATAAACCTTAAAACTTCTCCCTTCAAATAAAACTTTTTCTCCGGGTGTTTCTTCTACACCGGCAAGCATTCCACCCATCATAACAGTATCTGCACCGGCTGCAATTGCTTTGGCTACATCTCCTGTTTGTTTAACTCCACCATCCGATATTACCGGAATATTTTTTCCTTTTAATGCTTGTGCAACTTCTATAACCGCACTGATCTGCGGAACCCCAACACCAGCGATAACACGTGTTGTGCAAATTGAACCTGCACCAATTCCAACTTTTACAGCATTAACACCGCAAGAAACTAATTCAAGAGCGGCATCTTTTGTAACAATATTTCCGGCAATAAGCTGTAAGCTTTTATATTTTTTTCTAATCTCTTTAACTGTTTTTAATACTCCTTCCGAATGTCCGTGTGCAGTATCGAGAACTACTACATCTACATTAGAATGGACTAATGCTTCTACTCTTTTTAATGTATCACTTGTTACACCAACTCCGGCACCCACACGAAGCCGTCCCAAATTATCTTTGCAAGCATTAGGAAATGTTTTTTTCTTCATTATGTCTTTGTAGGTGATCAATCCTTTAATTATTCCTTTTTTATCAACAACAGGAAGTTTTTCTATTCTGTACTTATGTAATATTTTTTCCGCTTCATGAAGTGTTGTTCCAAGCGGTGCGGTAATTAAATTCTCCTTTGTCATTAATTGACTAACAAGTTTGTTTGATTCTCTTTCAAATCGTAAATCTCGATTAGTTAGAATACCAACCAACTTTCCTTTTTCATCAACGACAGGTATACCGGAGATGTGATATTTCGACATTATCTGTTCTGCTTCTCTAATCGTTCGGTCCGGAGTTAGAGTAATTGGATTTACTATCATTCCACTCTCAGACCTTTTAACTTTATCAACTTCATCAGCTTGCTTTTCAATAGACATGTTCTTATGAATTATTCCAATTCCGCCTTGAGCAGCCATTGCAATTGCCATTTGAGATTCTGTTACTGTATCCATCGCCGCAGATAGAAAGGGAATATTTAATTTTATTTCTCTTGTTAAGTACGAAGAAATATCTGTTTGGCGCGGAAGAACATTCGATCGTGCCGGTACAAGAAGTATATCATCAAATGTTAAACCTTCAAAATCAACTTTGTTCTTATTCATTGTTCCCTCTTCTAATTACAAAAAAGACCACACAAGGTGGTCTCTAATTTAATCAAATGCAGCATAACCGGTTATATCTTCACCAATTATCAATGTGTGCATCTCGTGTGTTCCTTCGTACGTTTTTACAGATTCTAAATTCTGCGAATGACGCATAACCGGATATTCATCAAGTATTCCATTCGCACCAAGAATTTCTCGTGCAATGCGTGCTGTCTCTAATGCTTTTTCACAATTATTTCTTTTAGCCATAGAAATTTGTGTATGCTTTACTTCATTTTTATCTTTTAAGCGTCCGAGTTGCAAATTAAGAAGCTGTGCTTTTGTAATTTCAGTCAACATATAAACTAACTTTTCTTGTGTCAATTGATAAGCTGCAATCGGTTTGCTGAATTGGATACGGGATTTTGCGTAGTTCAATGCGGAATCATAACAAGTCATCATAGATCCTACAACACCCCAAGCAATTCCGTATCGTGCTTGATTTAAACACATCAATGGTGATTTCAATCCTTTACTTCCGGTTAATAAATTTTTCTCCGGTACAAAAACATCTTGAAAGATCAATTCCGAAGTAACGGATGCTTTAAGTGAATGCTTGCCTTTCATCTCTGGTGCGGAAAAACCTTTCATACCTTTTTCAACTAAAAATCCTCTAATCTCGCCATCTAATTTTGCCCAAACAACAGCCACATCAGCAATCGTTCCATTAGTGATCCACATTTTAGCACCGTTCAACTTAAAACCGCCATCTGCTTTTTCAGCACGTGTTATTATTCCGGCAGGATTAGAACCGTAATCCGGTTCTGTTAATCCAAAGCAACCGATTTTTTCTCCTGATGCAAGTTTCGGAATCCAATAATTTTTTTGATCTTCATTGCCAAAAGTGTAGATAGGATACATAACTAATGAAGTTTGAACTGATGCAAAACTTCGAATACCGCTATCCCCTCTTTCTAATTCTTGCATTACTAAACCGTAAGCAACATTGTTCATTTCAGCACAGCCATACTTTTGCGGTAGAGTAATGCCGAATAATCCAAGCTTGCCAAGTTCCTTTACTAAATGAAAAGGAAATTTTTCTTCGCGGTAATGTTTTTCTATGATAGGAATTATTTGTTCATCAACATATTCTCTAACTGTATTGCGCACCATTACTTCGTCTTCTGATAAAAGACTATCTACATTAAAATAATCTACTCCCTTGAACTTGTTCATTTATATCCTAAAAGTTTGTCATAAAAATATGGAAAACTGATAAAGAGAACAAAGGTTACTTCTTAGAATGTAATTTATTAATCTAAATAATTCCACGACCGAGTTTTCAAAAAGCCCTTCCCTTTGGGAAGGGTTGGGATGGGCTTTTATTCATCATCTTCTAATATTTCATTCAATACTTTAATTATTAATTCCGATTCAAAACCGCGCGCACTAAGTGATGAATATAATTTAGCTTTAATTTTTCTCTTATCTGTCTCTTTTCTTTTAATAGAATCAATTTTCCGTTTTGCCAATTCAAGCGCTTGGTCATAACTTAATTCATGATCAACTCTTAATAAAGTTTTTTCAATAATATTTCTATTGATTCCCTTTTTGAATAGTTCTGCTTTCAGTTTATTAATGCCGATTTTCTTTTTGACTGATCTTTCTTCAACAAATGCTTCGGCAAATTGTTCATCATCTAATAATTTTTTGTCGGTAAGATCAATCAGAATTTTTTCAATGATATCCTTGGGATATTTTTTCTTTATGAGCTTAGTTCTTAATTCAGATGTTGAATGATGTCTTCTGCTTAAAAAGTGAAATGCAGAATCTTTTGCTTTCAGAAATTCACTATCTGAAATTAACTGCTCAATTTTTTTATCATCAATTAAATCATTCTTCCGCAGACCATTGTCGGTAACAGTTCTGTGATCAAGAGTTATGAACTCTCCATCATCAAAACAAACCAAAACATTATTACCCTTTTGCTGTAGAGCAGTGATTATCATCTGCTATTTTTTCTTTGACTTAGTTTCTGTTTCTTCTTTTTCTTTAATTGGTTTAGCTGGTTCAACTTTTATCATACCAAGTGCAGTTTTAACATCTTTTTCAAGAGAAGCAAAAAGTTCGGGGTCTTCCAACATTTTTGCTTTTAGCTGATCTCTTCCTTGATAACGATTTTCTTTGTATGTAAACCAAGAACCGCTTTTGTTAAGAAGATTTTTCTCAGATGCAAGATCAATTATCTCTCCGGCTTTGCTGATTCCTTCGTTGTAAATAATATCAAACTCAACTTCTTTGAAAGGCGGTGCAACTTTGCTTTTAACAATTTTTACTTTTGTTCTATTGCCTATTACATTCTGTCCATCTTTGATTGCAGCAATTCTTCTAATATCTAATCTTACTGAAGCATAAAACTTCAACGCATTACCACCGGTTGTAGTTTCCGGATTGCCGAACATAATTCCGATCTTCATTCTCAATTGATTAGTAAAGATCACACAGGTTTTAGAGCGGCTTATTGCGCCGGTAAGTTTACGCAATGCCTGAGACATCAAACGCGCCTGCATTGCCATTTGCGGATCGCCCATATCTCCCTCAATTTCTGAACGCGGTACAAGAGCCGCCACTGAGTCTATTACTATAACATCAAGTGCATTGCTGCGGACTAATGTATCTACTATTTCAAGAGCTTGTTCGCCAAAATCCGGTTGAGATAAAAGAAGATTTTTTGTGTCAACGTTTAATCGCTTTGCGTAATTCAAATCCATTGCGTGTTCTGCATCTATGAATGCGGCAAGTCCGCCTGCCTTTTGAGCTTCTGCAATTATATGTAAACACAAAGTAGTTTTACCTGAAGATTCCGGACCATAAATTTCAATAATTCTTCCGCGAGGTACTCCTCCAATTCCTAAAGCAAAATCTAATGCAAGTGAACCTGTTGAAATTGATTCGACTGGATTAATTACACCGTCGCCCAATTTCATTATTGTACCTTTGCCGTAAGTTTTATCAATATTGGCAATTGTTTCTTCAAGAATTTTCATTCTGGCATCTTTATCTACAACCATTTTTCCTCCTTAGGTTTTCAAATAAAAACTTTTTATCTCTCTATAAACCGATGCGTTCGGTAATAGTTTGCTTTCATAAAATGTAATTTTGTCAGCAGTAATTTTTATTAAGGGAAGATTTACTTTAGTCAAAGATAATATTTTTTCTGCATCTTCATACCCTCTAAATCTTAATAAAGTTAAATGCGGCTGAAATTTTCTGTTTTCTTTGCCAAATCCAAACTTCGAAAATGTTGTTTCTATTTCCGAGACCATTTCATTCAGTTTACGATTTTCATTCATACCTACCCAAAATATTTTAGGTTCATTACCTTTTCTAAAGACACCAAAATGGTTAAAACTTAGATCCAATGAATTATATTTTTTTGTAATTCTTTCAATAGCAGAGATATAAGTATCAATAAATTCTTTTTTAGTATCACCAAGAAATTTCAATGTGAGATGTAGTTTTTCACGAGACTCCCATTTAACATTTTGTAATTCACCGATATTGTTTCTGATAATATTTAATAGTTGAGTTAAAGCATCATCGGGAATTTCAAGAGCTATAAAAGTTCTAATCATCATAAGAAATACCGAGAAGATTTCTTCTCAACATCTCTAATGCCGCTTGTGATGTTCTATCTTTATTGAGAAGCCTGTCATCCCCAAAATGAAATTCTTTTGCAGTGCATATTTTGTCATTACACAATCCAATAAAGACCAAACCGATAGGTTTACCTGCTGATGCACCCGTTGGACCCATAATTCCGGTAACAGAAAGACCTACATCAGTCCCGCTAATGGCTTTAACACCTTCTGCCAATTGTCTTGCAACTTCTAAACTAACTGCGCCATTCTTCTGAATTGTATCTTCATCAACATGAAGAAGTTCAACTTTTGCAGCATTGCTATAAGCAACAATTCCTCGTTCCAGAAATTTACTACTGCCGCTGATATTAGTTAATCTGCTCATTATTAAGCCGCCGGTACAAGATTCTGCAATAGATAATTTCAATCCTCTATCAATAAAAAGTTTGGATACAACACTTTCTAATGTATCGTTTTCTGTTCCGTAAATATATCTTCCAACTAATGAACGAATTTTCTGTTCTATCTCATCTAACTTGTTGGCTGCAGTTTCTTCATTCTTGCTGACGATCGTTAATCTCATTCTAACACCAAACTGATTAGGTAAAAATGCTAACTTAGCTTCTTGTAAGAGTTCATCAATATTTCCTAACTTATCATAAAGCATTGATTCAGGAATTCCGGTCGTTAATAAATTTTTAGTTAATATGAAATTTTCTTTTTCAACCTTTGCAGCAAGCTTTGGCAAGACAGTACTATCCATCATATTTTTCATTTCATAAGGAACGCCGGGCATACAAATAAATATTTTATTCTTCTTCTCAATCCAATAGCCCGGTGCTGTTCCGTAAGGATTACGAATCGGTATTGATATTTTAGGAACAAGCGCTTGATCTTCATTTGTAGGAGTGAGTATGCGTCCTCTTGTCTCAAAAAATCTTTTTATATCTGAAAGAATTTCATTATCAACAATCAATTCAGTCTTAAAAAATTCTACGACACATTTCCTAGTTACATCATCATGAGTAGGACCTAATCCGCCTGTAACTAATACTATATCATTTTTTTCGAACACTCTCTTAAATTCATTTATAATAATTTCTTCATCATCACCAACTACACTTGAACCATTTACATGAACGTGTGCTTGAGTTAATTTTTCCCCAATATATGCTGCATTTGAATTTGTTACTTGACCAATAAGTATTTCATCACCTATTGTAAGAATGTGAGCTTTCATTTTTTACTGTCTATTTTGTGATTAAATTAAAAATATAAATCGCTAATTGAATTGAAATGAAAGAATAAATTCCCGCCATAATATCATCCAGCATAATTCCCCATCCGCCTTTAACTTTTTCTAATTTACGAGCCGGGTAAGGCTTAATAATATCCAACACACGCCAGATTAAGAATGCCAATATTATCCACCAGATTTTTTTAGGAAGAAATAGCAAGGTAATCCACATGCCAACTATTTCATCAATTGTGCACTCTTTAGGATCTTTTCCATAAATGGACTCAAATTTAGTGGCGATTGGTACACCGATCAAAATAAAAAGAGAGATGATGAAAATCATAAGTGAAGGATTTTCAAAACCGGGAATTAAGTAAATGATCAAACCGGCAAAACTTCCCCATGTACCGGAAGCTGTCTTTATATACCCGGTATAGAATCCTGAACCGAGAAGATTTTCTACAAAATTAATTTTCACCTTTGATCAATTTCCTAATTAATAAACGATTACTGAATATATAAGTAATGCCTGTTATAACTGTAAATAAAGTTATAAATAACATTGCGAAATATATTGCGTTAGCATTCAAAAGAATTTCAAATAAGTAATTGTAATTAATATGTAATATTTCAAATGTTTTTAATGTATGAATTGTTAGTATGTAATAGAGAAAAATCATTTGTATAAAAGTTTTAATCTGTGCTGTACGACTTGTCATAAATGATACTTTCCTGTAATCTGCATAAACACGCAACAAAGTAATTATGAAATCTCTGATTATTATTAAGAGAACCATCCATAGCTGAAGCATCCCTATTATTACAAAAGCAATGAAAGCAGTAGCCGTTAATATTTTATCAGCGAGTGGATCCATAAACTTTCCCCACTCAGTAATATAATTAAATTTACGGGCTAGCCAGCCATCATACCAATCTGTAATAGCAGCAATAAAAAATACCAGATATGCAATTTGTATCAGTACCGGCTCACCGGTTAGGAAGAGTATGAGAAATATCGGAGTAAGTATAATTCTTAATATAGTTAATTGATTAGGTAGAACCATTTTTCAGCGATTAGTTTTGTTTGCTTAAATTAGAAATCTTTTTCAAATAATTGAAATCATAAATTCCGGTGTTGTGTTTATCAGCCCAAACAATTCCAATAGCATAGCTCCCAATCATTTGAATATCTTTAATGAAAAGTTGTTCATTAGAATAAATTGGAATGTATTTGCTGCCGTTATTATCTTTTTCAGAAACACAAACTGCACACGGACAATTCTTTCTTAGATTGGCGAGCTTAATACTGGTTTCTGTATCATCATTCCATTTTATGAATAAATAATTTTTCCCCTTAATCTTTATCTGTACAGGGATCATTATTATAAAGTTTCTCCGGTTAACTTGAACAAAGCTTCTTGATATTTTTTACTTGTGTTCATAATTACTTCTTCAGGAAGAGGCGGAGCCGGCGGTCTCTTATTAAATTTGATTGATAACAGGTAATCCCTTACATATTGTTTGTCAAAACTGTTTTGAGATCTCCCTTTTTCATATTCATTTAATGGCCAGAATCTTGAAGAATCCGGTGTGAGTAATTCATCAATCAAGATTATATTTCCATCGTAATATCCAAACTCCATCTTCGTATCTGCAATGATAATCCCTTTCTGAAGCGCGAACTCAGCGGCTTTGGAATAAATATTAATTGTGGCGTTCTTAATGAATTCAAAAGTTTCTTTGCCAATTACATTTATCGCTTCTTCAGCAGAAATATTCTCGTCATGCAGACCGATCTCAGCTTTTGTTGAGGGAGTGAAGATCGGCTCCGGAAGTTGTTCCGATTCTACCAATCCTTCCGGCAATTCAATTCCGCAGACTTTCCCGGTTTTTTGATAATCCACCAATCCGGATCCGGTAATATATCCGCGAACAATGCACTCGATTGGAATTAGTTCTGCTTTTTTAACCAGCATGGAACGATCTTTTAATATCGCTTTGTAAGGTAAACACTCCGAAGGATATTCATCCGCATTCATTGATATTAAATGATTAGGAATAATTTCTTTTGTGAAATCGAACCAGAACTTAGAAATACGATTTAATATTTTCCCTTTATCCGGAATTCCTTCGTTCATTATCACATCAAATGCTGAAAGGCGGTCGGTTGCTACGATCAGATAATAATTTCCTACTTCATACACATCACGTACTTTGCCTTTCTTAAACAGCTTAAGATCAGTGAAATATGTGGTAGTGATAGAATTAGCGGGCATTTTTCCTCCTGAATTTTTGAGTTGAAATATAAAGAGAGAGAGTTAGGTATTCAACAATAAGATTTAGAAAATGGTAAGTATTTAATCAATAAACGGGAAATTGAATTTCCCGTCTATTGTCGGCTGGAATTAATTGTAGGAATAAGTTTGTTGCTAATTATTAATTGTAGTTGATGTAATTGCATCCGGTCCAAGGATCATTGTAACTTTTACCGCACTTGTTCCGTTATTTCCATTCTCGTTACCGGTACCTGTTAAGGTAACACTTTGTGCTGCTATTGTAACAGTATAAACACCATTGCCGGTTGTATCAAGTGAACTTGGAAGACTCCATCCGGTAAATGTACGGTCTCCGCCACCTAAAGCGCCTGGCTTTCTATAATACTGTTGGGCCATTGATGTAAGATTTGTCAAATCAGCTATTACTGCATCCCGGTTGGCTGCACTACCGCTTGCAGTAAATACACTTATACCAACAACTACTGCAATACCAACGATTATTACACCTAATACTATTAGTAGTAACTGCTGCTGTCCCATAAAATTCTCCTCTTGTTTTGATATCTACAGCATACAAATCTTGAACCAGAAGCAATTACTAAAAATTGTTTTTCTCTTTCCTTTAAATTGCGGTTTAGAGGTAAAAACCAGTTCAATTATTACTATTTGATAAAGTCTGAAAATTAAACCAGAATAATTCTTTTAAGAAAGTTAAAATGACAGGTAAATCTGTAAGGTATGTGATATAATGCTTTGCAAGATAAATTTCTGAAGCAGAATTAAAATTTAGTAAGTCACGTTACGCAGAATTGGAATTTGAATAGCCACGGCTTTTAGAGGATGTGTGATAATTGTATAGCGAAATTTATTTCGCTCATAAATGCTGTGAAAATATTATTTTTTCCGCAATTAGCGAGATTAATCTCGCTTTACATTTTAAACTCTTTATTCTGACGCTGAATTAATTTAGAGTCTCTCTTGAACTGAGTGGTTATTTCAAGTTGGTATTTCACTTCTTAAGTTCTTCAAATAATTTTTCAACAGAATTGAACGGTCCAATTGTATTACCATTTTCAGCGTCTTTAATTGCTTGCCTTGTTTTTGCATTTGGGACCTTCAACTCATAAGGTAAACCATTGTGTAAGACCAATGATTTAAGAAGTAATCTTACTCCCTCGGATTCACTTAGCCCAAGTTTGCTTAAAATTTTGCTTGCTTCCCGCTTTAATTTTGGTTTTGTTACTCGCAGTCATTACCGTTTTCATTCAAACAACTCTGAGTGGGAGCCGATGCGAACTAAAATTAATTTTTCACCTTCAATTTTGTATATCAGCAAAAAATCGGGTTTGATATGGCATTCTCTATGATGTGCATATTTTTCCCCTTAATTTATGATCTCTGTAGTTCTCTGGAAGTCTCTCACTGTTTTTCAATAGTTTCAATATAGAATTTAGTTGTTCAATACCTTCGCTCCACTTCTGTAATTGTTTCAGATCTTTCTTAAACTTATTAGAGTAGTGAACGGTTAAAATCATTTCTTTAAGTCTGCGAACATTTCATCAATATTGGTGTATCCTTTACTATAAATCCCTTTATCAACTTCTTTCATTGCAGCTCGCGTTTCAGCGTTCGGAATTTTTAGATCAAAAGGAATTCCTTTGGCTAATACAGAATGGTGATAGAATAATCTTATTGCTTCGCTTTCCGATAATCCAACTTTAGCAAAGATTTTTTTTGCTTTTGCTTTTACTGCTGGTTCAATTCTCGCGCGGGTGGCTGTTGATTTCGTTTGCATTGTAATAATCCTTTTAGTTCTCCATTTGTGTAACAAAATAAACAAACCGAAACAAAAAAGCTCGCTCAAACTACTATCAAACCGATTTCATCCAAAGTCTTTTTACATTGATAAAGCGCATCAATTATTTAGCAAGTCAATAGATTTATTAAGTATTCAGTTCCGTTTAAAACAAAAGTTGCGAACCCGTTAAAAGTTCGCAACTGATTGTGGGCAGAGACGGAATCGAACCGCCGACACAAGGATTTTCAGTCCTTTGCTCTACCGACTGAGCTATCTGCCCGCCTTAAATTGAGGCGTAAAAATAAATATTTTTGAGTAAAACTCA
>Ga0082335_1005994_pt1 | contig 16178 bp, 11 predicted proteins | sample Subgrocontami58m_FD_72375 | JGI IMG/M metagenome (GOLD analysis project Ga0082335, IMG submission 72375) | Subsurface groundwater microbial communities from S. Glens Falls, New York, USA - GMW37 contaminated, 5.8 m (SPADES assembly) (version 2) ... | reverse complement strand
CGGCGGAGACGATCACCCACAGGGGCGGGTCGGCGCCCGGCGCCAGGTGCCCACTCGCGATGAGCGCGAGCGCGATGATTCCCATCGTCTTCTGGGCGTCGTTCGTGCCGTGCGTGAAGGCCACGAAGGCGCCCGAGACGAGCTGGAGACGCCGGAAGACGCGGTTGATCGTGCCCGGGTGGCGGCGGCGGATGAGCCACGTCAGCGCGAGCATCAGCACGGCGGCGATCGCGACACCGAGGAACGGCGCGAGCAGCGACGGGATCAGCACCTTCTCCTTGATCCCCGTCCACTTGACGACGTCGAAGCCGCTCGCTGCGCTCGCCGAGCCGACCACGCCGCCGATCAGAGCATGGCTCGAGCTGGAGGGGAGGCCGAGGTACCAGGTGATCAGGTTCCAGGTGATCGCGCCGACGAGCCCGGCGAGGACGATGTCGAGCGTGATCACGTCCTGGTCCACGATGCCCCTGGCGATCGTCGCGGCCACCTTCAGCGAGACGAAGGCGCCGGCGAAGTTGAGCACCGCCGCCATCAGCACCGCGGCGCGCGGGGAGAGGGCGCGCGTCGAGACGCTCGTGGCGATCGAGTTGGCGGTGTCGTGGAAGCCGTTCGTGAAGTCGAAGAAGAGCGCAACCGCAACGACCGCGGCGAGCGTCAGCTCGTCCACGGCTAGGCGTTCTTGACGACGATGTTGGTCAGCACGTGCGCGGCCGACTCGCAGGCGTCGAGAGCCTTCTCGAGCGCCTCGTAGATGTCCTTCCAGCGGATCACGATCAGCGGGTCGATCCGGTCGTCGCGGAAGAGCGCCGCGATCGCGTCGCGCGCAACGCGATCGCCGTCGCCCTCGAGCTTCTTCAGGTCGATCAGGTGCTGCTGGACGCCGCGCATCCCCTTCAGGCTGCCGAGTGCGGCGGCCAGATGTTCGACCGCGCCGACGATGATCTCGCACTGCTCGACGGCGAAGCGCGTGGTGGACTCGATCCCGTACAGCTCGAGCAGGTCGGCCGCCTCTTCGATGTAGTCGACGATGTCGTCGATCTCGGTCGCCAGCTCGTAGATGTCCTCCCGGTCGAACGGGGTGATGTACTGCGTGTTGAGGAGCTGGATGAGGTCGCGCGTGATCGTGTCGCCGGCGGTCTCGATCGCCTTCACGTCGGCCTGGGTAACCGACGAGTTCGGGTAGTCGCGAAAGCGGATCTGGGCTATTCGCGCCGCTTCCGCGGCGTTCGCGCCTGCGGCGGCGAACAGGTCGTAGAACTCGTTCGTCCGGGGGACGAGCCTGATCTTCATCGCGGAGGACGTTAACCGAATCCGGGCCTCCGTCGCGCGCGAGGCGGAGCGCGACCGTCCGCTCTGACGAGCGTCCGTAGTTTCCCGTTCGCCGGCTCCGGTTTTCCGTCAGCCGGCTCCGCGTCAGCACGGATGCCTCTTGCGGCACCGCGGGCCAGAGTGGCGGAAACCTTGCTTCCAACCCCGTGGAGGTCACGATGGCGAGCGTTCTCGCTGTGCGAGGGCACGAGGCTCTGAGTAGCCGGCTGCGGCGAGCCGTCACCGGAGCGGGTTCTCCGCATCGCCTGCTCGCCGAGGTCAGCGACCTCGACGAGGCCGAGGAGCTGCTCGCCTCCCGGCAGCCCGATCTCGTGCTGCTCGACGTCGAGCGGCCGCGCGAGGAGGCTGTCGCCGCCTGCGGGCGCCTGGCGACAGCCGCTGAAGCCGCCGGACGGAAGGTGCCGATCGTCGCGCTCGCGGCGCAGCTCGACGACGAGCTGCGCGCGGAGCTGCTCGCGGCGGGCGCCTCCGGCTACGTCCTCTCCACGATCGAGCCGGAGTCGCTCGCGATCGCCCTCCAGGCGATCGCCGAGGTGGCGGGCGAGCTGAGCCAGAACGGCGACGGCGCCGGCGGCTCGCGCTCCGAGTTCCTGCGCTGGACGGGGGTCGCGGCGGCGGTCGCGCTCGTCGTGCCGGGCCGCGCCCGGCCCGAGCGGCTCGCGGCGAATCCCTCGCCCTCGGCGCCGAAGGGGCTGCCGGAGCTGCCTCCGCCCTTCGACGGCGAGAGCGACATGCTGCGTCAGCAGCGCGAGCTGATCGCGGCGATGCGCAAGCCCGTCGGCGAGCGCAAGTGGGTGATGGTGATCGACCTGCGCAAGTGCTCGGGCTGCGACGCCTGCACGATCGCCTGCAAGGCCGAGAACCAGCTCCCGCCCGGGGTCGTCTACCGCCCGGTGGTCGAGGAGACGATCGGCACGTACCCGAACGTCAGCCGCCGGTTCCTGCCGCGGCCCTGCATGCAGTGCGAGAGCCCGCCCTGCACGCCCGTCTGCCCCGTGGGAGCGACCTGGCGGCGCGAGGACGGCGTGATCGCGATCGACTACGAGAAGTGCATCGGCTGCCGCTACTGCCTGGCCGCCTGCCCCTACTCGGCCCGCACGGCCGACTTCGGCGAGTGGTACGGCGACGGCACGCCGGGAGGGCGCCAGCCGTACGAGGAGCAGGTCTCACCGGAGTACAACGAGGGCCTGCGCCGCGCCGACGGCGGCTCGCCGGTCGGCAACGCGCGCAAGTGCCACTTCTGCCTGCACCGGCTGGAAGCCGGGCAGCTCCCGGCCTGCGTGACGAGCTGCATCGGTCACGCCACCTACTTCGGTGACGCCAACGACCCGTCGAGCCTCGTCTCCGAGCTGATCGGCCGCCCCGAGGCGCGCCGGTTGAAGGAAGAGCTCGGCACCAAGCCCCGCGTCTTCTACCTGACCTGAGGAGGAAGGAATGCGCTTCACGCTCACGCACGCCCGCGTCCTCGGTGCCCTCTGGGCGGCGGCACTCGTTGCCGGCCTCGTCGGCGTCGGCATCCGGCTGGCGACCGGGGAGGAGCAGGCCGCCTTCGGCAGCTACATCCCCTGGGGTCTCTGGGTGGCCCTGTACGCGTACCTCGGCGGCCTCTCGGCGGGCGCCTTCCTGCTCTTCGCGGTCGGTGAGCTGTTCGGGATCGAGCGGCTGCGGGCCGTCGGCCGGCCCGCGCTCGTCGTCTCCTTCGCGGCCCTCGTCGGCGGCCTCGTCGTCGTCGGGCTCGACCTCGGTCACCTCGGCCGCGCGTGGGAGGTGATCGGGCTCGCCAGCCCGCGCTCGCTGATGGCGTGGGAGATCTCCTTCTTCACAGCCTACGGCCTGCTGCTGCTCGCCACCATGCGCGTCGCCTTCCGCGGCGGGCTCGCCCGCCGCGCCGAGGGCGGTGGCCTCGACGGGCAGGTGGCGAGGGTGCTGCTGCTCGGCCGCCGCGGCGGCGACGAGGCGCGCGAGGCCGGCTGGCTGCGCGCGTTCGCGCTCGTCGGGGCGCCGCTCGCTGTGGTGCTGATCGGGGCGAGCGGCGCGCTCTTCGGCGTCGTCGGCGCGCGCCCCTACTGGCACACCGGCCTCTTTCCGCTGCTCTTCCTGACGGCCGCGCTCGCCTCTGCGGCGGCCGTGCTCGCGCTGATCGCGGTCCTGACGCGCTGGACGCACGGCGAGGATGGGTGGAGCGACCAGATCGCCTTCCTAGGCCGCCTCACGCTCGGCCTGCTCGCCCTCCAGATCGTCCTCGAGTGGGCGGACATCAGCATCGCCTTCTACTCGCGAACGCCTGCCGCCTGGGACGCCTACGAGCTGATCCTGACCGGGCCCTACTGGTGGGTCTTCTGGCTCGTCCATCTCGCGGCCGGAGTCGTCGCGCCGATCGCGATCCTCTCCCTGCGCGGGCGCTCGCCCGCGTGGGTGGGGATCGCCGGTGCGCTCGTCGCCGGCACGTTTGTCGCCGTGCGGCTGAACGTCGTCATCCCCGGTCTCGCCGTGCCCCAGATCGAGGGGCTGGACCGCGCCTTCGTCGAGCGCGGCCTCTCCTACGAGTACTTCCCCTCCGGGATGGAGTGGCTGGTGGCCATCTTCGCCGTCGCCCTCGTGGGCGGCCTGATCGCCGCCGGGCTGCGCTTCCTGCCCGTTTCGGCCGAGGCGCGCCGCGAGGCCACCCTCGCAGCCGGCGGGGGCCCGACGCGGAGCCAGTTCCTCGGCCAGGCCGGGATCGCCGGCGGCGCCCTGCTCGCCTCCCAGGCGAACATCGCCCTCCGCTTCCTCGACGAGCCCGGCGGGCCGCTCGGCGACGTTCCCTACACGCTCGCCCGACCGGAGAACATCCTCTACAGCGTCTGCCAGCAGTGCAACACGCAGTGCGGGATCAAGGCGAAGATCGTCGACGGCGTCGTCGTCAAGATCGACGGCAGCCCGTTCTCGCCGTGGACGATGCACCCGGCTCTGCCGTACGAGACGCCGCTCGCGCAGGCGGCCGCCGTGGACGGCTGGGTCTGCCCGAAAGGACAGGCGGGGATCCAGGCCGCCTACGACCCGTACCGGCTGCGCAAGGTGCTGAAGCGCGACGGGCCGCGCGGCTCCGGGCGCTGGAAGAGCATTCCGTTCGAGCAGGCCGTGACCGAGATCGTCGAGGGCGGCAAGCTGTTCGACGGGGAGGACCGCGAGGTCCCCGGCCTGAAGGAGCTGTGGGCCCTGCGCGACAAGGACGCCTCCTCCGAGATGGCCGACGACGTGAAGGCGATCTGGGACGGCAAGCTGACCGTCGAAGAGTTCAAGACCAAGCACGCGAAGTACGTCGACACGCTGATCGACCCGGACCACCCGGATCTCGGGCCGAAGAACAACCAGGTCGTCTTCGCCTGGGGCCGGCTCAAGGGCGGCCGCGGCGAGCTGCTCCGCCGCTTCATCCAGGAGAGCTACGGCTCCGTCAACGCCCACGGCCACACGACCGTCTGCCAGGGCTCGCTCTACTTCGCCGGCAAGGCGATGAGCGAGCAGTTCACCGAGGGCAAGTGGCAGAAGGGGGCGAAGGCCTACTGGCAGGCGGACATCGCCGGCTCGGAGTTCGTCATCTTCGTCGGCGCCTCGCCCTTCGAGGCGAACTACGGCCCGCCGTACCGCACGGCGGCGATCACGGACGGCATCTCGAGCGGCCGCCTGAAGATCGCGGTCGTTGACCCGCGGCTCTCGAAGACCGCGGCCAAGGCGTGGAAGTGGCTCCCGATCCAGCCCGGCGCCGAAGGCGCGCTTGCCCTGGCCATGATCCGCTGGGTGCTCGAGAACGAGCGCTACGACGCCGCGTTCCTCGCGAACGCGAACAAGGCGGCGGCTGACGCCGGCGGCGAGGCGACGTGGACCAACGCCACCTGGCTCGTGCACGCCGACGGCGAGGACGAGGGCAAGCTCCTGCACGCCTCGGAGATCGGCCTCAGGGACGTCGAGAAGCGGCTCGACTCGAAGGAGAAGGAGTACGAGTTCGACTACTTCGTCGTGCTCAAGGACGGCAAGCCCGTCGCCGTGGATCCCGAGGACGAGGAGAACGCCGTCACCGGCGACCTGCTCGTCGACACGACGGTCGAGGGCGGCCGCGTCAAGAGCGGCCTTCAGCTCCTCCGCGAGGAGGCGGAGAAGCACACGATCGAGGAGTGGGCGAAGATCTGCGACCTCGACCCGGCCGACATCGTCGCGCTCGCCCAGGAGTTCGTAAGTCACGGCAAGAAGGCGGCCGCGGACATCCACCGCGGCGTCTCGCAGCACACGAACGGCTACTCGAACGTGATCGCCTGGTTCTCGCTCAACGCCCTGGTCGGCAACTACGACTGGAAGGGCGGCATGTCGAAGCTGACGACGTACGACATCGTCGGCGACAAGGCCGGCGAGCCGATTCCCGGCAAGCCGTTCGTCATCAAGGACCTGCACCCGGCGAAGCTGAAGCCGTTCGGGATCTCGAGCATCCGCCACGAGACGCCCTACGAGAAGACGACGATCTTCGCCGACTACCCGGCGAAGCGGCCGTGGTACCCGCTCTCGAGCGACGTCTACCAGGAGATCGTGCCGTCGATCGGCGACGCCTATCCCTACCCGATCAAGGCGCTCTTCCTCTACATGGGCACCCCCGTGTACGCCCTCCCCGCGGGGCATACGAACATCGAGATCCTGTCCGACCCGGAGAAGCTGCCGCTCTTCGTCGCCAGCGACATCGTCGTCGGCGAGACCTCGATGTACGCCGACTACATCTTCCCCGACCTCACGTTCCTCGAGCGCTGGGAGTTCGCCGGCTCGCACCCGAGCGTCACGGCGAAGGTGCAGCCCATCCGCCAGCCGGTGATCGCGCCGCTGACGGAGACCGTGACCGTCTTCGGAGAGGAGCAGCCGCTCTCGTTCGAGACGATGCTGCTCGGCCTCGCGGAGAAGCTCGGGCTGCCCGGCTTCGGCCCCGACGGGTTCGACGCGGGCCGCCCGTTCGCGAAGGCGGAGGACTTCTACCTGATGATGGCGGCCAACGTCGCCGCCGGCGACAAGGAGGATCCGGTGCCGGACGCCTCCGCCGAGGAGATCGAGCTCTTCCTGCGCTCGCGCGGCCACCTGCCGAAGACGGTGTTCGATCCCGAGCGCTGGAAGAAGATCGTCGGCGACGACTGGTGGGCGCGCACGGTCTACGTGCTGAACCGCGGCGGCCGCTTCTCGGGCTCGACCTACGACGGCGAGAAGCTCAAGAACCCGTACGGGAAGCAGCTCAACCTCTTCCAGGAGAAGTCGCACAAGGCGGTCAACTCGATGACCGGCGAGCACTACCCCGCCGTCGCCACGTACATTCCCGCGCCGCAGGACGCGCTCGGGCGGCCGGTCGCCGACGAGGGCTTCCCGCTGCGGCTGATCACGTTCCGCGAGATCCAGCACACGAAGTCGCGGACGGCCGGGAACTACTGGCTACAGGCGCTGCTGCCGGAGAACTCGCTGCTGCTGAACGTCGTGGACGCGAAGCGGCTCGGCTTCGCCGAGGGCGACTGGGCGCGCCTCGTCTCGGCATCGAATCCGGACGGCGCCTGGCCGCTTGGGAACGGCAAGCAGCGGCCGATGGTCGGGAAGATCAGAACGACCGAGGGCCTCCGCCCCGGCGTCGTCGCCTTCTCGCTCGGCCACGGCCACTGGGCCTACGGCGCAACGGACGTCGAGATCGACGGCGAGACGGTTCGCGGCGACGAGCGGCGGGCGAAGGGCCTGCACGGGAACGCCGCGATGCGGATCGACCCCCATCTGAAGAACACCACGCTGAGCGACCTTACGGGCGGCAGCGCGGTGTTCTACGACACGCAGGTGAAGCTCGAGCCGGCGAGCGAAGAGGACGCGCGCGTCGTCGCGGCCGTTTGAGCCCGGGCCCGGCGGCGGGGCAGCGAGTGGGCGCGGCGTCGGCCGGCACGGCGCCGCTCTCCTCTGAGGTGTTATCGTAGATCGGCGATGACCGATGGCTGCTTCTGCGGGGACCCCGAGCCGGCGACCGCGCCCGACGACGAGGAGACCGAGCTCGCGCTGCTGGCGAAGGCGCTCGCCCACCCCGCCCGCGTGCGCATCCTGCGCATCCTGCTCGCGCGCGAGGGCTGCTACTGCGGCCAGCTCGTCGACGAGCTGCCGCTCGCCCAGGCGACCGTCTCCCAGCACCTCAAGATCCTGAAGGACGCAGGCCTGGTCTACGGCGAGATCGACGGGCCGCGCGTCTGCTACTGCGCGGATAGGGCGCGACTGGCACGGCTCGCGGAGCTCGCGCGCGGGATTGGCGCACCGGCGCTCGCGGGGCTGGGGCGTTGAGCTCGGACGCCGGCGTCGTCTCGCGCCTCTCGATGCTCGACCGGTTCCTGCCGCTCTGGATCGCCCTGGCGATGGCGGCCGGGCTCGGGCTCGGCTCGCTCGTTCCGAGCCTGAACGACCAGCTCGAGAGACTCCAGATCGGCACCGTCAGCCTGCCGATCGCCGTCGGGCTCCTGCTGATGATGTATCCGGTGCTGACGAAGGTCCGCTACGAGGACCTCGGCCGGGCGAGCCACGACGGTGTCAGCGACCGCCGCTTCTTCGGCGTCTCGCTTTTCCTGTCCTGGCTGGTCGGGCCGCTGTTCATGTTCGCGCTCGCCTGGCTGCTGCTCGCCGACCAACCTGCCTACCGGACCGGCGTGATCATCGTCGGCCTGGCGCGCTGCATCGCGATGGTGCTCGTCTGGAACGACATCGCCAAGGGCGACCGCGAGCGGGCAGCCGTGCTGGTCGTCTTCAACGCGCTCTTCCAGGTCGTCGCCTACGCGCTGTTCGGCTGGTTCTACCTGACGGTGCTGCCGGGCTGGCTCGGCCTGGACACGCAGGGCTTCCAGCCCGGCATCTGGGAGATCGCCCGCACGGTGCTGATCTTCCTCGGCATCCCGCTCGTCGCTGGCTTCCTGACCCGGCGCATCGGGCTGAAGCGCCGCGGGCGTGAGTGGTTTGAGCAGCGCTTCATCCCGCGGATCGCGCCGCTCACCCTCTACGGGCTGCTGTTCACGATCGTGCTGCTGTTCGCGATCCAGGGCGACAAGATCACCTCGCAGCCGCTCGACGTCGCCCGCATCGCCCTGCCGCTGCTGGCCTACTTCGCCGTCATGTGGGGGGCGGGCTTCGCCGCCGGCCGGCTGATGGGGATGCCGTACGCGCAGACGACAAGCCTCGCCTTCACGGTCGGCTCCAACGACTTCGAGCTCGCGATCGCCGTCGCGGTCGGCGTCTTCGGCGCCACCTCCGGCCAGGCGCTCGCCGGCGTTGTCGGGCCTCTGATCGAGGTGCCCGTCCTCGTCGGCCTCGTCTACGTCGCGCTCTGGCTCTCGAGGCGGCTCGTCTGGCCGCCGATCCGCGCAGTCGCGGCCCCCGACTGACGGCCCGTCAGGCGGCGAGGGCCTCGACGAGCAGGCCCTGGAAGTGGGCGAGCAGCCGCTCGGCTTCTCCGAGCAGGCGGCCGTGCTCGACGACCCCCGAGCGGAGGCCCTTCTGCACGCGCTCGACGAGGGCGACGTCCTCGACTCCGACCTGATCGTCGAACGCGAGCAGGTCGGCGACCCACGCCTCGTCGGCGTCCGGGGCGACGAAGTAGTCGAGGAAGCGCTCGGTTCGCTCGGCTCCGGCGGGCAGTACCGGGCCGATCGAGAGGTTGGCGTGCCCGGGCATGATGTTGACGACCGTGTTCGGGAAGAGGAAGTGGAACTGGCCGCGCGCGACCTCCCCGGTCGGGTCGAAGTCGCCCGACCACCGATCCCGGACCGGCCCGTACTGGCTCGAATAGAGGCGGCCGAGCACGAGCCGGTAGGCGTCGGGACTGACGTCCACGACCTTCGAGAAGCCGGGGTGGGCAACCGCGCAGTGGTAGCACTCGAGGTAGTTCTCTGTGCAGACCTTCCAGTTCGCCGCGACCGCCGACTCGCTGCGGTGGAGGAAGCGCAGGGCGTTCACGTCGAGGAGGTCGGCGACGAGGGCAGGCACCTCGCCGAGCGCCTCGGCGAGGGGCGGCGCCCCGACGTCCGGGTTGACGAAGACGAACGGCCCCCAGACACCCACCTGCAGGGGCAGCAGCGGGAAGTCGGCCCTGTCGAAGCCCGGCTCGGCCTCGGAGCGCGGCGCCGCGCGGAGCGTGCCGTCGAGGTCGTACGTCCACGCGTGGTACGGGCACTGCAGCGTCTCGCGCCGGCCCTCGCCCTCGCAGACGAGCGAGCCGCGGTGGCGGCAGACGTTGACAAACCCGTTGAGCGAGCCGTCGCGGCCGCGGACGACGACGACCGGCACGTCGCCCGCGCGGCCCGTGAAGTACTGACCGGGCTCGGCGACCTGCGAGGCACGGCCCGCGTACTGCCAGTGGCGGCGGAAGACGCGCTCCTGCTCGAGCCGGAGCACGGCCGGGTCCGTGTACCAGTCGTACGGAAGCGTGCGTCCGTCCGCGATCGTCGCCATCCCAGGAATCTATCGCGGCCCGGCGTTAGGCTCCGCACGTGAAGATCATCGTCGTCGGTGGGGGGCAGGTGGGCTCGACGATCGTCAAGGCCCTCCACGACGAGCACACGCTCACCGTGATCGACGTCGAAGCCGCGCTCCTGGACTCGCTCGCCCACGGCTACGACGTGATCACGCTGCACGGGAACGGCGCCAGCCGCGCCGTGCTCCAGGAAGCCGGAGTCAAGGACGCCGACCTCCTGATCGCCTGCACCTCGCGCGACGAGATCAACATCATCGCGGCGATGCTCGCGAGGGCGCTCGCGCCGCGCACGAAGACCATCGTCCGCACCTCGAACCGGGACTACCTCGAGGCCTGGCGGGAGCGCCACCTCGATGTGGACTTCACCGTCTCCTCCGAGCAGGAGACGGCGTACGCCGTCTGGCGGATCATCGGCGTCCCGGCGGCGCTCGAGACCGAGGTCTTCGCCGAGGGCCAGGTGCAGATCGTCGAGTTCGACGTCCACCGGGAGATCCGGCCGGGCATCGTCGGCGTGCCGCTGCGCGACGCGCGCATCCCGGAGAGCTCGAAGATTGCCGCGATCATCCGCGGCGAGCAGGCGATGCTGCCGAAGGGAGGCCACCAGATCCTCCACGGCGACCGGATCGTCGTGATCGGCTCGCCCCAGGCCGCGCGCGAGTGGAGCGCGCTGATGGCGCCCACACGTGCCCGCGTCGAGGGCGTCGTCATCTACGGCGGCGGCCGGATCGGCGTCGCCGTCGCGCGCGTCCTCCTCGAGCAGGACATGGACGTGCGAATCGTCGAGTCGAACCTCACGCGGGCCCGCGAGGTCTCCGAGCTCCTTCCCCGGGCGCGTGTCTTCAACGCGACCGGGCTCGATCCCGACTTCCTCCGCCGGGAGCGGATCGGGGGGTCGCAGGCCGTCGTGTTCGCCATGCGCGAGGATGCGAAGAATCTCTATGCGGCCGTGCTCGCGAAGCTGCACGGCGTCGGGTTCACGATCGCGATCGTGCACGACGCGATCTCGGTCGAGGTGTTCAAGCGCGCGGGCATCGATGTGGCCATCAACCCTCGGATGCTGACCGCCGAGGAGATCGTCCGCTTTGCCCACGACCCGCGCACCCAGCAGGTGGCGATGCTCGAGAACGACCGCTTCGAAGTGCTCGACGTCACGTGTCGCCCTGACAGCGAGTACGTGGGCAAGCAGTTCAAGGACATGCCGATTCGTGGCGCTCTGATCGGGGCGATCGTGCGCGAGGGCGTGGCGATCTTTCCGCACGGCGAAACCGTCCTGCGGGCCGGAGACCGCGTCATCGTCTTCACCGAGGCCGCGCGGGCCCGTGAGGTCGAGCAGGCTCTTTGAGGAGACGGCGCGGCCACCGGAGCGCTCCGCGGACGCTGGGCGTCAACCTCAGCGGCGCGCTCAACGTCTGCGGGTCGCTCGTCACCTATCTCAGCTTCGCGCTCGCTCTCCCGATCGTCTTCGCACTCGCCTACTCCGAGTCGGTGTGGCCCTTCGCCGGCGCGTGGGCGATCGCGCTGGCGTTCGGCCTCGCCCTCCAGCGCGTGACCTCGAACCGCGGGACGATCGGCGCCCGCGAGGGCTTCTTCGTCGTCTCGGTCACCTGGCTCTTCGCGGCGGCGATCGGCGCGCTGCCGTATCTGCTCTCGGGCGACACCCAGCTCGCGCATCCGGTGGACGCCTATTTCGAGGCGATGTCCGGCTTCACGACCACCGGCTCGAGCATCCTGACCGACGTCGAGGGGCTCAACCACTCGCTCGAGATGTGGCGGCAGTTCACGCAGTGGCTCGGCGGGATGGGGATCATCGTGCTCGCGCTCGCCGTGCTGCCGCGGCTGCGCGTCGGCGGCCGGCAGCTGCTCCAGTCCGAGATGCCGGGACCGGAGATCGAGCCGCTGGCCGCGCGGATCCGCGACGTCGCCCGGCAGCTGTGGCTTCTGTACGTCGGCCTGACGGTGGCGATGGTGGCCGCGCTGTCCGTCGGGCACTGGGCCGGGCTCGACGACCGGATGACGCCGTACCAGGCGCTCGCGCACGCGTTCTCGACGCTGCCGACGGGCGGCTTCTCGACCCAGGGCCGCTCGATCGAGGCGTTCTCCGGCACGTCGCAGTGGGTGATCGTCCTCTTCATGGCCCTCGCGGGCGCGAACTTTGCGCTCATGTACCGGGCGCTGCTGCGGCGGAAGCCGATGCTGGTGGCCCGCGACGAGGAGTTTCGGCTCTACGTCCTCGTCCTCGTCGCCGCCTCCGCCGCCGTGGTCGTCGAGCTCTGGACGGAGGGGCTCCAGCGGGGCGAGGCCGCAGTCCGGCACGGCGTCTTCCAGGTCGTCTCGATGACGACGACGACCGGGTACGCGAGCACTGATTTCGCGACCTGGTCGCTGCTCGCCGCGGTCGTGCTCCTCGGCGTGATGCTCGTCGGCGGGTCCGCAGGCTCGACGGCCGGTTCGATCAAGGTCGTGCGGCACTTGCTCGTGGGGAAGCTGCTGCGGCGCGAGCTGCGGCAGACGGTGCATCCCGAGCTCGTCGCGAGCGTCCACTACAACCGGCAGGTCGTGGACGAGCGCACGCTCCGGGCGATCTTCGCCTTCACGATGCTCTACGTCGGCATCTTCGCCGCCGGGACGCTGCTCCTGATCGCCGACGCGGCGCGCGTCGATCTCGACCTGAGCCTGCTCGATGCGGCGGCGGCGGCGGCGACGACACTAGGTAACAACGGGCCGGCCTTCGGGGCCGCCGGGCCGATGGGCTCGTTTGCGGACTTCAGCGACTGGTCGAAGGGGCTGATGATCGGAATGATGTGGCTCGGCCGGCTCGAGCTCATCCCTGTCGTCGTCCTCTTCACGCGGAACTACTGGCGGGCATGAGCGGCCGTGTCTCGCTGCGGCCCTTTCGGCCCGAGGACTTCGACGCGATGTGGGCGGCCCGCGACGTGGGCAGCGGGCGCTCGCGATCCGAGGACGACGGGGTCATGCAGCGGCGGCTGCGGGCGCGGATCGAGCGCTCGGGCCGTTTCGTCGAGGGTCGCATCGACCTCGCGATCGAGCTGGACGGCCGCCTCGTCGGGGGCATCGAGGCGCGCCAACCCCGTGAGGGCCTGCCGCGGGGGGCCTACGAGCTCGGCATCTCGCTCTTCGCCGAGGCGGACCGCGGGCGGAGAGTCGGCACGCGCGCGGTCGAGCTGATGACGGAGCGGCTCTTCGAGGATCCGGAGACCGCGCGCGTCCAGGCCTCGACGTGGGTCGAGAACGAGGCGATGCGGCGCGTGCTCGAGAGGCTCGGCTTCGCGCTCGAGGGGGTGCTGCGGAGCTTCATGCCGCGCCCGGACGGCGGCCGGGACGACTACGCCCTCTACGCGGCCACCCGCGAGGACTGGGAGGCGCGAGCGTGAAGGTCGAGCGCGAGACCCCAGGCCGCGGCTCGCGGCCTGCCTAGCGAGGCCCGAGCGCCGCGAGCAGTGCCGCCGCGATCCGCTCCGGCGCCGGTGGGCAGCCCGGGATGCGGATGTCCACGGGCAGGATGCTCTCGAGCGGGCCGGCGAGCTCCTCGGCCGAGCCGAGCACGTTGCAGCCGAGAGCGCAGTCGCCGAGGGCGGCGACGAGGCGTGGCTCCGGCATCGCCTCGTAGGCCGTGCGCAGCGGCCCGGCCATCCGCATCGTCACGGGCCCGGTCACGAGCAGCACGTCGGCGTGGCGCGGAGAGGCGACGATCGAGAGCCCGAACTGCTGGAGGTCGTAGTACGGGTTGGCGGTCGCGCCCAGCTCGTGCTCGCAGCCGTTGCAGGAGCCGGCGTCGACGTGGCGGAGCGCGAGCGAGCCGCGGCGCTCGGGCGCGGGCAGGGCGATCTCGCGACGGAGGCGGACGAGCTCTCGGAGCAGGACGAACACGGCTAGCGGTCCGCGCAGGCGTAGCAGAGCTCGAAGCTCTTGTTGACGAGGGGGAAGTCGGGGAGAAGCTGGCCGGCCGCGGCCTGCGCGACGGAGGGCCAGTTCGCATACGAGCCGGTGCGGAGATGGACGCGCGCCACTGCGCCGCCGCGCAGCTCGACTGCACAGACCGTCTCGCCGCGCGGGCTCTCGACGCGCCCGACGCCGATCTCGGCCGGCACGGCGCCGCCGATCGTCCCGCCGCCGGCGGGCGGACGTGCGAGCAGGTCGTCGAGCAGCTCCAGCGAGACGTCGAGCTCGACTGCACGCATCTCGATCCGGGCGGCGATGTCGCCCGCCGGCTCGTGCGACGCGGCGGCGGCGAAGCCGGCGTAGGCGAGCTCGGGACTCTCCGTCCTGACGTCGCTCCGAACCCCGGAGGCGCGCGCGGCCGGACCCACGGTTCCGAGTCGCTGCGCTTCGGCGTGCGAGAGGCTCCCGATGCCGTAGAGCCGGTCCTGGACGGAATCGTTGAAGCGGAGCTCGCGCCAGCCCCGCGCGGCGGCGTCCCGTAGGTCGGCCAGCTCCTCGCGCAGCCGATCCGCTTCGACGGCGTGAAGTCCGAAGGCGCCGGTCGCGACCGCGACCTGGCCGAAGAGGAAGCGGTGGCCGGTGATGCGGAGGTTCAACCGCTGGGCCCGCTCCTTCAGCGACGCGAAGAGCATGCTGCCGGCGGCGAAGCCGACGCCCGCACAGATCGCGCCGACGTCGTGGAGGTGGTTGTAGACGCGCTCGAGCTCGAGCAGGATCGTGCGGGCGCGGGCGAGCTCCGCGTCGGCCCGGAGCCCGAGCGCCGCCTCGCAGGCCTGGGCGTAGGCGACGCTGTTCGCGACGGCGCAGGCCGCGCAGGCGCGACCGACGTACGGCAGCGCGCGGGCCGAAGTGTGCCCCTCGGCCGCCCGCTCGAGACCGCGGTGCTTGTAGAAGAGCCGCAGGTCGACGTGCAGGATGCGCTCGCCGACGACGTGGAAGCGGAAGTGCCCGGACTCGATCACTCCGGCGTGGATCGGGCCGACGGCGACCTGGTAGGAGTCCTCGCCCCGCACCGGGACGGTCCAGGTCTCGAGCTCGGACGGGTGAGCGAGCAGGGGGCGGAGCGGCTCGTGGCCGGCGAAGGCTGCGCCGTGGAGATCGTGGCCTTCGCGCTCGTCCCAGCCCGCGGCGGGAGCAAGGTCGACGATCGTCGGCGCAGGCGACGCGCACTGGAGGACGCGCACGCCACCCGGCGCCGAGAAGAGCGCTCGCACGCCGGGTCCCTCGACCGCGTAGAGCCCGAGGAACCGGCCTTCTTCGAGGGCGAGCTCGCACGTGCGCCGCCACTCGTCCGGCAGGATCGTCTCGACCGAGATCATCCCGCCCACCTCACGAGCGCCTCGACGGGCGCGGAGTCGGGGAGTGCGATGGCCGTTACCGAGAGCGCGAGCAGCGCGATCCCGACGACGAGGGTGAGCCTGGCCGCCAGGCGGGAGCTGCGCTTCTCCGGCGCCCGGGCACCTCGGGGCTCGCCGAGCATGCTCTCGATCAGCGCGTGCACGAGCCCGAGGAAGCCGAGCGAGAGCAGCACCGCTGCGACCGCCGCCACGGCGCCGTGCCCCGACAGGAAGCCGCCGAGGAGGACGAACAGCTCGCTGAAGAAGAGCGGCGACGGCGGCAACCCGCTCAGCGAGCCGAGGCTGATTCCCATCGCACTCGCCGTCGCGGGGCTCGTCCGCGCCACACCGCGGGCGGAGCGCAACGCCGCCTGTGGCTGGAACTGGAGCAGCGGAATCGCGGCGTAGAAGCCGAGCGCCTTTGCGAGCGCGTGCCCGGCCACATGCAGAATGACCCCCGCGATCGCGAGTGGGTGCCCGAAGCCGATCCCGAGTGCGATCACGCCCATGTGCTCGAGGCTCGAGTACGCGAGCAGCCGCTTCCACGCCAGCGGCCGCCAGAGGAACGGGACGGCCACGGCCAGCGAGGCCAGCCCGAAACCGAGGAAGACAGCGCGGGTCGTGCCTCCGCCGACGGCGGGCTCGAGCGCGATCTTCGACCGCCAGGCGACGAGCGCCACGGCAGGCAGGAGCGCTGCCGAAAGCAGGGCGCTGACGGGCGGCGGCGCCTCGCTGTGCGCGTCCGGGAGCCAGTTGTGGACCGGCGCCCAGCCGATCTTCGTCGCGAGGCCGGCGAGCAGCAGGACGAAGGAGACGACCGCGGCGTCGTGCGGCATGCCCGCCGCGGAGCGCTCGAGCGCGCCCCAGCCGAGCGCCGAGAGCCCCTCCGCGCCCGGCGCCGACGCGTAGGCGACGACGATCCCGAGCAAGGCGACCGTCAGCCCGATCGTCGTCAGCACGAGGTACTTCCAGCCGGCCTCCAGGGCGTTGCGCCTGCCGCTGTAGGCGACGAGCAGCGCCGAGGCGGCCGTCGTCGCTTCAACCAGCAGCCAGGCGGCCCCGAG
>Ga0082335_1005993_pt1 | contig 16179 bp, 20 predicted proteins | sample Subgrocontami58m_FD_72375 | JGI IMG/M metagenome (GOLD analysis project Ga0082335, IMG submission 72375) | Subsurface groundwater microbial communities from S. Glens Falls, New York, USA - GMW37 contaminated, 5.8 m (SPADES assembly) (version 2) ... | reverse complement strand
AATATCCAGCAGGTCCGGGTACAGCATGGGTTCTCCACCGGTAAGCACAAAAAAGAAACATCCAAGTGAACTGGCTTGTTCCATGATACCTTCCAACACTTTTTTGGGCAACACCTTTGTTTCACTATACACCCTTGCGTAACAATGATCACAAGCAAGATTACATTCAGAGGTAAGGCTTAAAACAAAGGAATGCGGTATGGGGTAATCAAACTGATTCTGTAAATGGAGATTGAGTTTATATTTCTTCCATACCTTTCCGAAGAGATTCAATGTTAACCACAAATGTCTCGGAGAAGATAATGCCCATGGTAAAAAGGCCTTCCTGAAGATGCGCAGGTTATATTTGAATCTATTGTTCATTATACTATTACTCCGATAAGTATTTAAAACGACGGAAATTGGATAACTTTTTATAGAATTGTGAATTTTTCATGGTGTTGTATTTCTGATTATACGTTTTAGCATAGGTGGTGTAATCAGTACCGTGACCATAATTGTTATAACCAAGGCAGTAAAAGTCTTTTGAGTCAGTATTGAAGTAGACAGACCCACCTGTGCGCAAATTAACCCTACCACACCCCTGGGTATCATACCCACACCCACAAAGGTCTTACTTATCCCTTTCTTCCATATAGAAAAACCGCTGACAAATTTACCTACCACGGCAATAGGGATTAAAAAGGCGCATAAGACGAATGCATCTTTATTTTCTGGATTGAAAGGATTAAGTATTTTCAAATCAACACTGGTACCAGCCACAACAAAAAATACTGGAGTTAATATCTCAACCAGGGGTTTCGTCTTTTCTTTAATCAAGTCTAATTGATTTGTCCTGGTAAGCAAAAAACCAGCTAAAAACGCTCCACTCATTGCGGCTATGCCAACATAGTTTGCGTAATAGGCTATGAACAGTAAGAAACAAAAGGCAATGGTAATTATAGTGCCTTCTGTTTTTGCCCTGGCCACAAGATTAAATAACGGTTTTACCAGGAGGATTCCTGTTAATAAAACGAGAATAAAGAAACCAATGATGACAAGTAAACTTTTCTCTATTGACACAAAAGAAACGATACCGGCTGCACCAATACCACTAACAATGGATAAGATAATCAGGCCAATTACATCATCAATAATAGCCGCACTCAGGATGATTTGTGATTCTCTGGTATCGAGCCTTTTCAAGTCAGAAAGCACCCTGGCAGAAAAGCCGACGTTAGTTGACGTTAATGTGGCGCCAATAAAGAGCGCTGCGATGGTTGTCATGTTAAATAGCCAGCAAAAAATGAAGGCTAGTATAAATGGGCATGTCACACCTGCAACGGCAACCACAAAAGAGGTTGGTCCAACCTTCGCCATCTTAGTAAAACTGGATTCTAATCCTATTTGAAAGAGCAAGACACAAATACCCAGATGCGCAATGTCCCGCACCCTGTAAAAACCTGGCATATACTCATGGCAGGGTACGCAACTTAACAAAGAAGGTCCCAATAGAATACCAGCGCATATTTCACCAAGAACGGATGGTTGTCCTAACCTTTCTGCCAATTCAGCAAGGACTTTACCGGAAATGAGCAAGAGAAAGAATATGAAATAAAAATTAGGTTCCGACATTACTTAATTCTTTTCTATGAATATGGAGCTACAATTAATTGTAGAACATTAACAGCCTTTTCTCTGATTTTGTATTGATGGACATGGTACTGTTCCATATGAACAGAATACGCAACAGTGCCCTTTTTTGGGTTTTAATGTTGATTTACAATTTTCGCATCCATAAAAGTACTGACACGCATCCATTGGCATCGATTCTTCTTTTTGGTGTCCACAATTTGGACAAGTAATTGTAGATTGTAAGATTATCTCCTTTCTCACATTAATTTCCTTTTTCTGCACGATCCATTATCTCATGATTATCAAATTTAGAACAACTACCTGAATCATCATCGATAATGGAAGATGACTCATGTTTCAAGATGCGAAGATCGCATTGGAAATCTGTGTATTAATGCTTGTGTCCTTCGTGACTCTCACCTTTATCATGTTCATGAGTTTCGCCTTTCTCTTGCTCCAATGGACAAGGACATGTTTCTTCCTTACCCTTGCAATGGCCGCAATCACAATCCTTCATCTTTGCAGCGCAGCCGCAGGTATAGGGGGCGGGGTTCTTCTTAAAGTCCTTTTCACATTTTTTTGAGCAGAAGTAGTAAACCGTGTCTTTATACTTTTCTGAAGGCGCCTTTTTGATATTGTCAACCTCCATACCGCAGACTGGGTCTTTCACAGCCTCGACTTTTTCACCCTTTACTTCTGCTTTTGTTTGAACTACATTTTCACCTGATTCGTGGCTGCTATGTCCGCCGTCTTTGCTACCACAACAGCTTGATGCCCACAGGGACGTACTCACATAAGCACTACTTAAACATGCAACAAAGGTAAATACTAACACTGTATGTAAAATACGATTCATAGTAATCTCCTTTCAATCTAAATTTTATTAACTTTCGACTTCGACTATTCGATGATACCCAAACTATTTTTTAGCCTTCCCCTCTTCCCTTTTGCAAATTGGACAGGCTATGAAGTCTGCATCACATGTGTCGCAATGTTGAATAAGGAATTCCTGCGACTTATGCTTACAATCCGGGCACTTCATTTCCCACCCTGCCAATGTCTTCCCCTTGATGGGCCTTACCCGTACTTCTTTGCATTTAGGACACTCTGCTTCCCTGATTGCAGCCTTTAACTCGGCAGAGGTCCTTTGACACATTACGCATGCCAGTACATCTTTTCCGCACTTATCACAATGGTGAACTGCAACCTCAGATATTTCGTTTTTACAATCCAGACAAACCATGGGCATTGTTGCAAGTGTCTTCCCCTTTATTGGACGTACACGCGCGTTTTTGCAAGCAGGGCATATGGGAGGTTCTACAGTTTTATGTTCGGGCGTAAGACCTTTTTCACCATGCTTGTGCGTTTCTTCTTCGGCATAAGAAAAATTACCTCCCCATATCATTAAGCCAATAGATATAATCGCAGTAGTAAACATTCCTATAAATTTCTTAGCATTCAACCCTTTATTCCTTTCATTAGAAGAAGTTTAAAAATAAAATAATGATTTAATGTTAATGTCCACCACACCCGCTATGCTGCGGGGCATCTTCTTTAGTGGTCTTTTTAGAATGCCCTGCGCAACTGATAAGAGCGCCACTTAAACCAACGATAAGGATAAATACAAGTGCTATACGTAAAATAATATGATTCATAGTGTGATCTCCTTTCTATTCAATTTTATCTGTTAATTCTTTTATTTTATTTTTCAATCCACTCAGATCAGAGGACTTAATAATAACATATGTAACAGTTAGCCATGTGATAAGCTTACACTTGTAGCTGGTATAAGCCGTGTGAATAATAATCGGTGTCTTCCTGACTGATTTGCATAGAATTCTTTCTATCAATTCAATACCATCCATATCTGGTAAAACGATATCCATTACTACAAGGTCCGGAGGGCACTCTTTTACCTTATTTAAAGCTTCGCAGCCATCTTTTGCAGTAACAATATTATATCCTTCTAACAATAGTTCTTGTTCGATGAGAAAGAGATGATTTTTATCACTTTCTACTACAAGAATCGTTGCCATCGTTTACTCCTTGTAAAATCAAGGTAAGTAGTGAGCATTCATCTGACAGCGACAGTCGTCAACAGATGGTATTTTTTGCCCATAACATTGAAATTTTGAACATTTAATTAATTTATAGTGAACGACATGTGGGAATTTCATTGTTTCCTCTTAAATGGAGAGTTTAAGAGGTTTTGTCTGCTTTTTTATGTCGCTCGCTATACTATAATAATCTAATTACTTTTAACGCAACAGAATTGTTAAAAGAAAATAACTGCTGTGCTAAGAATTCTGATTCTTACCAAATCTGGTTGATATGCCGTTAGGAAATTCACCTACCTTTATGGTGTGAATAACTTTAAATTCCCCGGATTCAGTTTTAGCAATAACTGCAACCTTGCCAGGGATTTCATTTGAAAGAGTGACAAAAGCAAATTCGCCACCAGGCGTATAACTCACACCATGCGGACCCACACCTGCTTCCACGATATTTATTACCTCCCATGATGTACCATCATTGTCGTAGTTATCATCAATTTCCACGACAAAACATGCGTCCGGCTTATCGTCATTTGGTTCCATTGGCATTGCATCATGCAGAGCACTGAATAATGCCTCGACAAGGTCAAGGGCAGTAGCTTTGTTGTCATTAATCCAGTCAATCCAATCCGCATTATTAAAAACTGGATTGGGCACAGATGAAGCTTTGTTATCTAACAAACTCGATGTCTGGCATGGCGCAATGAAATACTTATTGGTTGGATTTGAAGGAACCTGAATAGGTGAAAGCCCAACTGCAACTGTCGTTTCAATTTGTGGATTTGCGGGATCAGAGGTATTCAGAATGCATTCGTAACCCGGCACTGCGCAACTGACAAAACACCAATGACCATCTGTTGAAAAACCCAGTGCCACAGGCGTTGTCCCATGACCCGGTTGACTCGAATCAGAAGCATTCAAATATAATGTCTTGATAACTTCATTGGTAGAAATATCAATTACAGCAACTGCACCACTCCAGACCAGAGGGACATAAACATATCTTCCACCTGGATGGACTGCAAGACCATGTGGGTTACTGTCAGCATCGTCCCATGATTTGCCCAGTTCGTCTTTTACAATCTTAACCACGTCGTCAAGCCCAGTAGGCATATTGATAGTCTTTGTCACTTCCAGGGTATTTGCATCCACCACCAGAACGTTATCTTTTCCGTCAGAGATATAGAGGTTCTTGCCGTCACGGGTCAAAGCTACGTGGGCAAGTTCATCGGCTGTAAGCTCGTTTCGTTTTATCTCCCCCCCGCCTTTTTTCCCTTTGAAGGTTACCTTTACAATTTCCTTACCTGCTGATATGTAAAGAGATGTCCCGTCATATGATGTAAAACAATTATGAATATCATCAATTCCGGGTATTGTACCCACTTTCTTCATTTTCACAGGATCAATGATATCTACTGACTCTCCTAATCCTGTATAAACAAAAATACTATTAGCCCAACTCTTGAATGACTTTTCATCATGCTCGGCAAAAACACCTTTTACACCAAACGGCATGGAAATTACAGACAACAACAAAAGCCCCAAAAATCTTTTTTTCATTAACATTTCTCCTGATATCCAAACTGTAAATTTTTCCACCAAGTTAATCCCCTTTAGTAAAGGGAGATCTTATGCCCTCTACCACCTCAAAACCCGCATAAATAAAATGAAAATTCCTATATAATTAAATTACAATCTGTCATCCTGTTAAGGTAACAGCAAATGACTGTGGTTTCAAATGCACTTGTAGCTATTCGAAGATATGTGTATCAATGGCTGTGTCCTCCACCTCCACTATGCTGGTGTTTTTTGGATGCAGAATCCCTTTCACTGGAACCTGCACAACCGAAATAAGTACCAGTTAAACCAACAATAAAGATACATACAAGCACAGCACGCAAAATACGATTCATGGAAGTCTCCTTTCTAAAAATACAAAAAATATATATCTAATTATTCCATTTCCATCATTCCCATTCCTGCAGCCTTGACTACAAGGGCAGTTAAACCAGTGTCCGCATTCCTTACGTAAACTGTGGCTTTTTTCCCCACTTTGAGCTTTCCTTTTACGCAATAGGCAGAAGTAGTGTCTATTGCTTTGCCCATGAGTGTAACAGTATCGGTGCCTATAGCCTCCACAGATCCCTCTAGTTTGCCAGTGCCCTCTATTTTAATCATACTAGCCACAAAAGTGCCATCATTCATTGTTCCTTTTGCCTCAATGATATCTCCTTCTGCAATATTATCGACGCTAAGAGAATCATCACAATGCATTAACGTTATTTCAGCTGTACTTGCATCTATATCCATGTTAAGGATCGAGAGGGTAGACTCAGAAACCGAGCTTACCGCGCCTCGTATCTTTGTTTTACCCATATCGCCGTGGCTACCATGATTGCTATGATCACCGTCTCTATAAACAATCGTGCAGCCCAGTCCGACAGGCAAACCAAAACAAAGAAGAAGCATAAGCGCAGCAACAAATACATTCTTGTATTTCATTATTTTGCCTCCTTTCAAAAAAGCGTTCTTAATATCAAATGGTTATCTGCTTCTCATTAATTGCAAGATTTTTGCCAATGCAAACGATCCATTTTCAAGTTCAAATGCGATGAATATTTTACGTTATGTAAAAGCATACTCATAATTACCACATCATTTACACTGTGTCAAATATAATTTGAAAATTTGTTTAGTAGTGAGACTTATTGAAGGCTATGGATCAGTCCGTAATGACAGTATGTTTACTTCCTCGGCCTGAAAAATATCTGTTTCTGAAAAAGGTTGCATTTTAAGCATTGTTCTTATAATATTTGTAATTCTAAAAAACCATTTTTCATCCAGTCGGACTTTCAAAATATTTTTGATATAGAAATGAAGGAGATGACATGACAGTGCAAAAAGCTACCAATATTAAATGGCATCACGGCAAGATTACAAAAGAGGACAGAACGAAACTGATGAAACAAAAGGGAGTGACCATATGGCTGACAGGCCTGTCAGGCTCAGGAAAGTCAACCATTGCCGTAGAGCTTGAGCACGCACTCCTTGAGAACAGGCATCAGGCGTACATACTCGATGGTGACAACATACGTCACGGACTGAATAAAAATCTTGGTTTCTCGCCCGATGACCGGTCTGAAAATATTCGCCGCATCGGTGAGGTTGCAAAGTTGTTTACCGACGCAAACATAATAACAATAACGGCGTTTATATCGCCCTACAGACAGGACAGGGATAATGCCAGGAAACTGCAAAAAGAAGGTGAATTTATCGAGGTCTATGTGAAATGCCCTATTGATGTTTGTGAACAGCGTGATACAAAAGGGCTTTATAAAAAGGCGCGCGCAGGAGAAGTCAAGGAGTTTACCGGCATATCAGCGCCGTATGAAGAGCCTTCAAATCCGGAATTGACGATTGACACATCAAAGATGTCAATTGAGGAATCCACCAGGGCGATACTCAATTATCTTGAAGAAAAGGGATATGTGAAGTTTTCGTCATAGGTATTCAATTTCTCTTAACCAAATCTGAAATGGTAATTCGTAAATCGTAACAGCTCAGCTCACCGCAAAGACGCAAAGCTCGCAAAGGTATTATTTTTGGAAAGTAGGGAATGAGAATTTCTGAAAACCTTTGTGGTTTTGCTGGAGAAGGTAATCTCCTATGATGTTTTTTCTCATTCCTCCCCCTTTCTCCCCCTCTGGAGGGGGACAGGGGGGAGGGCGTCCTTTGCGTCTCTGCCGGTGAGCTATTACGAAAAATCAGTGTAAATCAGCGTTTATCTGTGTCTGACTGCAATTATTAGGTACAATACTATTTGGCTTTTTTACCCCTGCATTCCTCACCCATTGGGCAGGAATTGCACTTTCGTTTCTTACAAAAATCCTTTCCGAGTCTTAAAAGCGCTGCCTCTAAGTCAGAGAAGTCCTTGCCTTTGATTGTATGCGCTAACCAGACTTTTTTGAGCGCACTTAAAGGTTCTTCCGTTTGACTAATGAAACCTAGATTTCTGGCCGCAAGGATTACCAATTCGGATGGGATCGGGTTTGCCATTTTCCATACAGAACGGAGTTCTCTCAGAAATATATTTACCGTAACATCACCGATTCCCTTCCCTAATCCCTTCAGTAAGCTTTCCAGGTCATCTTCGTCATCAGCCATTTCATGGAGTTTATTCAAATCACCACAGTAGAATTTCATTAAATCCTTCGTTATCTCCAGGAGTTTCGTTGCAGTGGAGAAGTCGTACCGTGCATACCCTCCGTCGTCCAATATCCTCACGAGTCCATCCCAGCCAGTTTCAATGATTCGTTCTGGCGAAAGAACGCCGTGCCTTTCAAATTCCCTGTAAGTCTTTATGGCGATATTCGTACCTATGCGGGCGCCAAACAGTTTCGAGGCGAGAAACCACTTGAATATTTCCGTGGATTTCCCTTTGGATAGGTCAATCCCAAGTTCTTTAGAAAATTTCCCACCAAGCGTAGAAATGAGTTTTTTAATCGTATCTTTTACATTTCCCATATAATATTTGTAAATTATTTGATGTTTTTATGTTTGAACTCTACGCATCGAATAATTGTTGTCGTAGAAAAGAGCGGTTGAATTTGATTTGAAAGGCTTCGTAGTTATGTTGATCTTAGCAGCAGAATGACCGCCGTTAAAGGTATTTAACCATTATTTATTGTACGATTGCAACGTTTGGAGGGTATATCCAAACGATAGAATTCTGCGAATGATTTGTTAGATGCTCTCTATTCTCTTTTTTATTAAATCAGGGCTTCTCTTACCATGAATTACAGCAAGGATCACTATCTTTTTTCCCTCAACAAGATAAATGATTTTGTATGGGAATCTTTTAATGAGGTGTTTTCTTGTCTCTTTGTATTCTATCGGATGGACATCAGGATTTTTTTTTATAAAGTTTATTCCCGCATCAACCTGCAAAAGGAAATCATATCCTAATCCTGTCCTGTTATCTTCATACCAGGAAAAGGCTTCCTTTAAGTCATGTTCAGCTTCAGGTCTGACAATGACTCTGTATTTCATTGTCTGTCCACAATCCTTTTATACGCATCCTCCCACGGAGAGCCTAATTCAGGGTTTTGGTGATACTTCTCCAATCGTGCATCAATTATTTTTTTCTCCTCTTCGGTTAGTTCAACAGAATCTGCTTTTGCAATTATTGTATCCCAAATATCCTCTACCAATTGAATTCTTTCCGATATCGATAATCCAAGAGCATCTGTTGCAGATATTTTTTTCATAGTTGTTTCTCCTTTCATATTTGTATCTAAGTCCCTGTCAGATTCGTTGAAAACGACAGCAGGAAAAGCGCTTGCATCTGCCACAATTTCCGTGATTTAAATGTACAATTCAATCACAGAATTGTCAAATATTATATTGACGGGAATAATATTGTCCTTCCATCCACGCCGTCCTCTCCCACATAATATTTGTAAATTGTTATGATGTTTTTATGTATGAACTCTGTACATCGAGTGATTGTTGTGGCAGAAAAGAGCGATTGATTTTGATTTGAAAGGCTTCGTAGTTATGTTGATCTCAGCAGCAGAATGACCGCCGTTAAAGGTATTTAACCATTACTTTGTTGTCCGATAGCAATGCTTTGAGAGTATATCCTAACGATAGAATTCTGCGGTGCGGCTTTTTGCGTTCGCTGAATCTATTGGTTCAATATTTTTCAACCTACCTCACCCTTTCTTGAAGTCGTTCCAGGTCAATTGCTTGAAAGATGTCACAGCCATATCGGCTCCAATGGCTTCATAGCACAGCGCTTGGAAAAGGTTACCTTCAGAAGGGCGATAACAGCGGTCCACAACAATCTGAAAAGGTAGCTTGGCCCTCTCCACCCACTCGAAGAAGAGAGACCAACCTTTCCGATCTAGGGTGATAATGTGGCTTTGGTCAATCGTCAAGACAGTCGGTCTCACCTTGGCCGAGTACGTTGCGATCTTTATAGCTATGTCCAATACGAACCTGTTCAGTTCACCACCTGAAAGCATAGCGAGTGAAAAAAGGCCGGCACTTCGTCCAACTTTTACACGCAACTCTGAATCGTCTTGAATTTCATAGTTATAACCGAACAAGGAACTATCAGTTGGACCCCCTTCAATACATGTTTTCAACTCTCCAACGGAAATGCCAAAAAAACGGGAAAGCTCTTCCATAGTTTTTGATTTCTCTTCTGATAACGGGGAGCCGAAAACAATGCTATGGAATTCGCCTCCAATAGAAACCACGTTGAGAACTGCAGAGAATACTGGAAGGGGGACGTCTTCTATGGACATGCTTACATCATCGGTCCCTGCGCAGACAATAAATTCTCTACTGTCTGATAGACGAAGTCTTATCTTTCCTGTCGTTGGAAAGTCCCGATGTTCCTTCGTGGAAACGGTAATAACCAAATCATGGTCTTCTGAAACAGGAATCCTCCCATAATTCCATGAAGTACCACTGCGCGGTTGGCGTGTTTGCTCAAACTTCTCTCGATCGCTGAATATGCGTAAAAGTTCACCAACCGTTTGATTTAGCTTACTTGTTCCATGAAAGATCGTGAGTGCGCCAAAATTTATTGTGGCTTCGCCTTGTACTCCCGCGAAGTTGATTAGCGTTAACTGTCGGACTGGATAAAAGGCTCTGTTTTGTCTGGATGCATGGTCTGTCCCAGTTGTCGATTCGTGAAATTTCTTCCAGTGCCTTAGAAGTTCGACAGGATATTGATGTTCATTCTCTCCCTTATCCACTCTATCAGCACATTCTGCACACAACCAAATACCATTGTCTGGGGAGTGCCGCTGTTCTTGTGTCAGCGTAAGGATCATATCGCGGCCCACCTTCCGCTGCCGCAGTGATATGAGCGGCCTTCCCAAGCTGAGTCGATTCGTCAGAACCGTCATCCGATGGTCCCGCCGTGTTGCGTCCACAGTCCGGATTCGCGCAGCGCTGGCCTGCCTGTTCTGCCAATATTCTTTTTGTGTTAGCCGTGAACTCATCCCTCTTTGCCATAAGGCGGACTACTCCTTAGCGACTTTGGTCTGCTTCTGCGAACGCCTTATAAGTGTTAGATCATTTTTTTATAATGCGTTAAATCTTTGTTCCCCAATATTAAACCAGGAACACTAATATCTTCATCAATTTCTTCCCAATGAATTCCTGTTCCGCCTCCACTCAACTCATAATTATTTCTTTGTTCAGGAGTAGCATTTAACAAACGTGGAAAATAAAGTAAAGGAATAGAAAGTTGCCTTCCATCCGTTAAGGCAACCCACATATTTTCATTATCAAACCAAATTTTTGTTGCATTTGCTTCAAATGTTAAAGTGCTCATTCCATTTCTCCTCTATTAATTTAGTTTTATCTTCTATCACTTTTCTGAATTCATTCAATTCCTTACTTGAAAATCCATGATTATATTCAAGGCTGATAAATGGTTTAATCCAAAATTTAGCTCTGTTCGGACCTTTTCGGACATGAATATGAATTGGTTCCAATGGATAACCCTCATTTGAAAAGAAATGAAATCTATGTCCTTTCCAATCAAAAACTTTAGGCATTTAATTATTCTACCGTAAGGTTTTCTTTATAAAAATGATATAACAATAATTATATTTACTACCCGCTTCAGGTATGTCAAGTGAATAATTTTGTAACAATTTAGTTTTTTGAAAAAACCCTGAAAAGCTCCGTTAGGAGCGGTATATTAAAAAAAAGAACTACACCCATGTTAAGCTCCAGAGGAGCGGCATATAAGGAGCGTAAATAATATATCGCTCCTCTGGAGCCTTATTATCGTGTTTGGCGTTTTAGCTATTTATATTTCACCCCTACGGGGTTCTTTTTCAAAAAACTAAAGTGTTACATAAAACCTTGTTTTTTTGACAAAGATTTTAAATCTGTTTAATCTGCGTAATCTGTGTCTGATTAGTTCTCTTTTACCTGAGTTTTAATTTGCATCGCGGACAGAAGTCGGGTCCTTTTATATCGGTATCTTGCAAAGAATTTGAAAAATGCATGATGCACCGTGTGTCTCCGCAGTGCCCAAGTCTGTATGTATGGCAAAGCTCATGGACTGCCTCTTTTAGCGCACGTTCCAAAAAGAGGTTTTCGTTTTTTGGCAGGCCATAGAATTCCTGACGGAGTCTCACCAGCGATATGATACAGACACCATGTGCAACATCTGCCTCTCCAAAGACGAAGTTCAATTCCGGCACATATAAGTCGAGATCAATGATACCAAGAATGCGTGTGTCCATCACAGGTATGTTTTTCAGCCATTCCAGGATTTTGGTCGAGTGATATTGTCTTCTTTTGGGATTAAAGGCATATTGTGGGATAGGTTCCTCGCTGGCTATTCTAACATCGAAACCAAATGTACGGATTAGCTCATTTTGCAGGAAAACTAAAACCTCTTTCCGGATGGTGCCAAATGGAACGATTAAAAGGGATTGGGTTTTAGGTGTTGTTGCAAACATCAAGTTTTTATTGTATCTCTTTCTCTATTTTGCTATATATTCACTGTGAATTTCTTCTTTATCCTACTATGATAAAATAAAAATACAATAAAGAAAGGTTTTTCAGTGCATATCCCTGACGGGTTTCTGGATACAAAGACGTGGATCGGGATGGGCGGTATTTCTGCCCTGTTCATTGGTGTTGCCGTTCGAACGGCAAACAAGAAGATATCGGAGAAACACATCCCCCTGCTGGGTGTCATGGCGGCGTTTGTCTTTGCCGCGCAGATGTTTAATTTTCCCGTTGGCGGCGGGACGAGCGGCCATTTCATGGGCGCTACCCTCATCGCTATTCTTCTTGGCCCCTGGGCATCCGTGCTCATAATGACGACGGTGCTTACCGTACAGTGCCTGATATTCCAGGATGGCGGTCTTACGGCGCTGGGCGCTAATATCTTCAATATGGGTGTTGTCGGTGGATTTTTCGGATATTACATAAACATCATTATCCAATTTTTTGTTCAGGGTAAAAAAGGCCTTTTCATCGGAAGTTTTACAGCGGCGTGGTGTTCTCTTGTGTTATCGGCAACCTGTTGCGCCGTAGAATTAAGCATTTCAGGCACAGCCCCATTAAAGATTGTTTTACCTGCCATGGCAGGTATCCATGCCGTTATTGGCATTGGCGAAGGGTTTATTACCGTTGCCACACTCAGCCTGATTACAAGAGTAAGGCCAGATTTGCTGGAATTGCAGAAAATATAATAATTATTCGCCCGCGAAACACACGAAAGAACACGAAAGGAAAATTATTTTCGTTTGTTTCGCGTGTTTTGTGGGCTATCCCCATTCGAAATTCCTTTTTCCATCTCCAGCAAATATTTTTTGACATACAGCCCGGAGGCGTAACCTGTGAGTGTTCCATCGGAACCAATGACACGGTGGCAGGGGATGACTGGCGGCAAGGGGTTCTTATTATTGGCCATACCAACCGCCCTGACAGCACGGGGATTTCCAATCTGTCCGGCAACCCACGCATAGGAACGGCATTCTCCATACGGAATTTCTCTCAATTTATTCCATACCAGTATCTGGAACGGTGTACCGCCGCTCAAGTCCAGAGGGAAATCAAAGTCTACCTGTTTGCCCTTAAAATATGCCTTTAAAAGGTTCATTTCATATTTCAGGAGTGAGTCGTTTCTCTGAATATTTATCCGTGTTCTTCCATGCACAGAACGGGAAAGTTTGTTATTTTGAATGAGGTGTACAATATCATTTTCTTTGGAATATGGGAATGATATCTGGCAAACACCATGTGTGCTTTTTGCGATGTACACGTAACCCAATGGTGTTAAAAAGCTGCTGAAATAAAGTATTTCCGGATTATTTAGGAGAACCTTTGTGTCCAAACGTCAACCTGTATCCTTTAATGAATCCCATTATGATTAAGGTGAAAAAAAGCAAGGTGGCAAGGACGGAGATGGTAAGGGTCGTGATTACCCACAATTCCTTTACGCAAAAATTCCACCATTTGTACTGTAACAGGCGTACACCAAGTTTTTCGAGAAGGAAGAGGCTGAGTGCGATAATGCCAATTCCAAGAACGAGGTGTTTGATGTCCTGTTTGTGGGGCGACATTGAGACCGTAAAGATGATAAGCGCCAGTAAGAAGAAAGTATGGTGTATCTCTGCGATACGGAACTGATTCTTAAATGCATGAAAAGTGACCCATACCGCATCGAGCAGATGACGCAGTAGATCGAAAAGCCCCTTGAGCGTAAAATGAATTTCCTGGGGGAATTCATTGCTGAGGTGGATGGGATTGGAAAGCAGCTTTGATATAAAAAAGATGAAAAAGACACAGCCAAACATAGGTGCAGCCGCAATGATGAAGTCGAAGAGGAAGGGAATCTTGGGTTTATCGTACTTAATCCCTGTGCTATTGGATGTAAATAGGTTCAGCTCTTTAATCGTTGTTCCCGTAACAAGGCACAAAAGGGCATGACTGAGTTCGTGAACGATGGTGCCAGGAATGAGGAATCCGTTGACTGCTTTCGTATTGATATACTTTGTCCACAGCCCGCACGTTGCATAACTGAGGAAGATAATCATGATAAGACCGATTGCTAATGATAGGTATATCATATGTGTGGATTAGATTAACAGAGGTATTTGTATATGTCAATCTGAAAAGGTAATTTTCTACAATGCTCTGGCTTTGGATGAAGCAGTGTTTCACTCATACGTTGATTATGAAGCTGCCACCTGGTAAACAGGTAAAATTCTGTAGTTATTCGGTAACAATTTAGTATTTTGAAAAAAATACCGTGAAAAGTTCCGTTAGGAGCGATATGTTGTTTCTGTGTTTCACATGCCGCTCCTCAGGAGCTAAGGTTTTGTATATCACATTTTTCTATAAACATTTCACCCCTACGGGGTTATTTTTCAAAAAACTAAAGTGTTACTAATTTACGTTATTCGTGTGTATCTGTCAAAATCTGCGTCCCATTAATACACAAAGAATTGCTTTGCAATTTAGAACACGAAATATATAATAAATGCGTCAATGCACCACTAAAATACACCGATAAGCACGGGAAAATAAATAGCGAGCAGCCATTATAGGAGGGGCTGAATATTACCATATTCGGTCTGACTCCGTGAGTATTTGTGGTGAATTATTCGTATATTATGATTGTGTGGGGACGTAGCTCAGTCCGGGAGAGCGTCTCGTTCGCAACGAGAAGGCCGGGGGTTCGATTCCCCTCGTCTCCACCATTTTTAAAATATAGTTTACCGCAGAGGACACGGAGGACGCAGAGAAACAGAAACTATAAACTAAGAAGATTCGGTTGGTTTGCTTTTTAATGTAGCTGTCTGGCCACAAGTGCACTAAGACACAAAGAGAAAATAAGAGCAGAGACAATAAACAGCGGGCAATAAGCTGTCCTGTCGATTGTATACTTTAGACTTCTTTGTGCTTTTGTGTCTTTGTGGCTTTTTTATTAATTGGGGAGATGTATCATGAAAATTGCCATAACGGGTTTGACGGGTTTTTTGGGTCACTATGTAGCAAAAAAACTCTTCGAGAGGGATGTTCACATCCAGGCGCTTATACGGGACAGCAGTAATATCTTGCATCTCCAGGATTATCAGAAAAAAATCACATTTCATAAAGGCAACTTGACTGATAAAGAGACCTTGAAGAAATTTGTGCAGGGTGCCGATGTCGTTATCCACATGGCGTATGAACGGCAGGGCGCCACGTTTCATGAAGCGGCAAATAGGGACATTAAGCGATTCGTAGAGGCAAATCTCCTCGGTAGCATAGAACTGCTTGATGCCTCTAAACAAGCAGGTATCAAGCAATTCATCTTTATCAGTTCCTGTGCGGTGTATGGGCGCATCTTTCCAAATATCAAGCTGGATGAATTACATCCCTTGGTACCCGATTCGAATTACGGCGCTTACAAGGCGTCGGTGGAGGCGTTTTGTCATGCATATTATCTCTCAAAGACTTTTGATACAACCATCTTCCGTCCCGTAGGCATCTATGGCATAAATCCGCATCTGGCGCATTCTGCATGGTATAATATTGTAAAGGACATCAAACACGGCGGTAATGTGGAAGTTTCTGCCGGTGGAAAGGTCGTTAATGTTGAAGATGTCGTTCGAGCTATAGACCTGGCAATTGGTAACATAGAAACCGCAGGAAAGACTTATAATCTGGTAGACTTTTACGTCGACAACATGAGCATAGCTCGTATGGCTAAAGAAATATGTGCCTCGCAATCCAATATCAGCGGCACACCCAGGCAACCTATCAATACTATCGACAATACCCAATCCAGGGCATTGGGTGTACGTTATGCAGGAAATGTTGGTTTAAAACGATATATTCAAGAATTGATTACCCGTATTTATAGTGAACGTATAACCTGAATCTTGCACAAGAGCGATAAAAAAGGAGGTGAAACCATAAGGGAAACCCCATTATAATAGGGATAGTGAGAGTACCCGAATTATAAGAGGAGGTAACC
>Ga0082335_1005991_pt1 | contig 16185 bp, 16 predicted proteins | sample Subgrocontami58m_FD_72375 | JGI IMG/M metagenome (GOLD analysis project Ga0082335, IMG submission 72375) | Subsurface groundwater microbial communities from S. Glens Falls, New York, USA - GMW37 contaminated, 5.8 m (SPADES assembly) (version 2) ... | reverse complement strand
AGCGGGGCAGACGACGGCGCGCCCGCGCCGCTAAAAACAGGGCCGGCGGAGCGTTGGCTTTCTTCTCCGCCCTCATCCTGAGGAGCCCGCGCAGCGGGCGTCTCGAAGGATGGGCGGCCTACCGATCCCGGGTTTACCCGGAGATCGGCATTATGAGTGCACAAGTCGGCTATAGCCGACTTGTGGTGTTCGAGACGCGCCGCTTCGCGGCGCTCCTCACCATGAGGAGACTGTCTGTTGTCTCCCCTGCCCGCAAAATCGTAACGTGACCCCACACAAAAAAATCCCCGGGAGAAAAATGTCCAAACCCAAAATCCTCATCTTCGCGCCGCGCGAGGAGCCGCCGTCCATCATCCGCGAGCTTGAAGGCGCGGGCTATCAGGTCGCCATGGGCGAGCGCGACTGGCAATTGCCGCGCGGCCATTACGAGGACGCCTTCGCCGCCGCCGCGCGCGACACCGTCGCGCTCATGGGCACGTCGATCCGCCACACGCCGGTCAGCCGCCGCATCATGGAAGGCTCGCAGCGCCTGCGCATCGTCGCCAAATACACCGCCGGCGTCGATGACGTGGACATCGAGGCGGCGACCGACCTCGGCATCCTGGTCTGCCACGCGCCGACGGAATCCAATTGCTTCGCGGTGGCCGAAACCACCGTGGCGATGATGCTCACCATCCTCAAGAAAGTGCGCGAGCGCAACGCCGGCGTGCGCATCGGCAAATGGCGCGAGCCGCATCACGGCGCGACCTACGTGGGCAGCCGCCTGTCGGACGATTATCCCGGCATCACGCTCGGCATCGTCGGCCTCGGCCGCATCGGCAGCCGCGTGGCGCAACTGCTCGCGCCGTGGCGCATCCGCATCCTGGCCTATGACCCCTACATCGACGCCACGCGCTTCCAGCTCGCCGGCGCGCGCAAGGTGGATTACGACACGCTGCTGCGTGAATCCGACGTGGTGTCCTTCCATGTCGTGCTCACCAAGGAGACGCGCTTCATGTTCGGCGAGCGTGAGCTGAGCTTGATGAAGCCCAGCGCGGTGGTGCTGAACACCGCGCGCGGCAAGGTGATCGACGAAGCCGCGACCGCGCGCGCCATCGCGGCGGGCCGCATCTCGGGAGCGGGCATCGACGCCTTCGAGGAAGAACCCCTGCCCGCGGAGTCGCCCTTGCGCGCGCTTGGCGATAAGGTGCTGCTGTCGCCGCATTCGGCCGGCTTCAACGCGGGCGGCGAGCTGCGCCCCGGCATCACCTGGGCCACCCGCTCGGTGCTCACGGCGCTCACCGGGCAGGTGCCGGACAATGTCTACAACCGCGACGTCATCCCGCGCTGGAAGGAACGCTTCGGCGGAGCCAACGTCACCGGATGACTCTTCTCGCCGGATTCCTATACTCCACCCCTTCATCCCCGATTGAGCGTGAGGATTTGCAATGAGCTACCGAGGCATGGTCGCCGAGCTGGTGAAGTTCAAGGGCCACAACGGCGACATGGGCGAGGCCTATTACGCGCGCCCCGCCGGCAACGGGCCGTTTCCCGGCGTCGTTCTTATCCATCATCTGCCCGGCTGGGACGAATGGATGATCGAGCAGGCGCGCAAGCTCGCCCATCACGGCTATGCCTGCATCTCCCCGCATCTGTATTTCCGCGAAGGCCCCGGCAGCCCCGACGACGTGGGCGCGCGCGTGCGCGCGGCGGGCGGCGTCGCCGACGCCCAGGTGGTGGGAGATGCTGCGGGCGCGCGGGACTTTTTGCGCGCGCAATCCCATGCCAGCGGCAAGGTTGGCGTCATGGGCTTCTGCTCCGGCGGCCGCCATGCCCTGCTCATCGCCTGCTCGGCGCCCGGCTTCGACGCGCTGGTCAATTGCTGGGGCGGCAATGTGGTCGTCGATGACAAATCCCAACTCACCGAAAAGCGCCCAGTGGCCCCCATCGATCTTGTGGACAAGCTCGCCTGCCCGATCCTTGGGCTGTTCGGCAACGACGACAAGAACCCCTCCCCCGAGCACGCCAACCGGCTGGAGGAAAAGCTCAAGCGCCTCGGCAAGAATTACGAATTCCACCGCTACGACGGCGCCGCTCACGCCTTCTTCAATTACTCACGGACGAGCTATCGCCCCGAACAGACCGAGGACGGCTGGAACAAGGTCTTCGCCTTCCTCAAGCAACATCTCGGCGCGTAACCCCGGCAGCAGGAGGTCAGCATGTGCACGTACATTATTGAGAAGGCCCAGGTGTCCGGCAGCGCCAAGGGAGCGCGCGGCTGGATGCGGATCGACACCGCCAATATTTATTTCGATCACCCCTACCACGCCCCGCTCGACCACTCGCTCAACATCGACTTTGTCAGCCAAGCCGACGGCGCGCGCGAGCGTGTGGCGGTGGAATTGAGCGCGGCCTCCGCGCGCGAGCTGATCCGCAAGATCGAGGCGGCGCTGGCCAGCGGCGACGCGGCGCATCTCCCTGCTTGAGCCCTTACCTCCCCCTGAAAGGGGGAGGTCGCCCGCTGTAGCCCGACCTGCCTGCGCGAAGCCGAAGCGGCTTCGCTTCGGCGAAGGCAGGAGGGCGAAGGCGCGGCGGGTAGGGGTCAGCGGCCGGCCCCTCCGGCTTGCCCGTCCCTATCGTCCAAGCGATCCCGCCCCTCTCACCCGGCCCGGCTCCTGTTGCCCCCGGCCAGCTACCCCATTCGTTAATGAAATATGAACTAAGCCATGCGTTTTTAGATTAGCTGCACTGCACCATTTATTGTGGTGCGGCACACAAAATGGCCTAGATTAAGTTTAAGTTTACATCGCGGGGAGAGATTCGACGAGATTTTAAGCCGAGTCTCCGCCAGCCAACAGAAAGGGGCTCGAAAATGCTTATCCACGTCATTCGTTTCTTGCGGGCCTGGAGGCTCTGCAGTCTCACGCTTCAGGAGCTATCCCGGCTCAGCGACCAGGAGCTTACCCGGCTCGGAATCAAGCGCTCGGACATCCCCCGCATCGCCTGGGAACGTTCCGAAGTTTCCTGACCCGCCGCCGGCCCGAAACGAAACAAACGCCCGCCTCCAGCGGGCGTTTTCGTTTTTTGCGGTCCGGCCAACGGCTGGTTGCGGCGCCGGCCCGCGATGACCTACCTATAGGTCATGAGTCAGAAGGCCAGTATCCATGTCATCGGCGGTGGCTTAGCGGGGTCCGAGGCGGCCTGGCAGGTTGCTAGCCACGGCCTGCCCGTGGCGCTGCATGAGATGCGGCCGGCCCGCATGACCGACGCTCACAGGACCGAGCGCCTGGCCGAACTGGTCTGCTCCAACTCCTTCCGCTCCGACGACCGGGAACAATCCGCCATCGGCTTGCTGCATGAGGAGATGCGCCGCCTCGGCTCGCTGGTGATGCGCGCGGCCGACGCCAATCAGGTCCCCGCCGGCGGCGCGCTGGCCGTCGACCGCGAGGGATTCGCCACCGCCGTCACCGCCGCGCTGGAGGCGCATCCCCTCGTCCAAATTCACCGCGAGGAGGTCGCCGCCCTGCCGCCCGACGACTGGGACAATGTGATCATCGCCACCGGCCCCCTCACCTCGCCCGCGCTGGCCGACGCCATCCGCAGCCTCACCGGCGAAGACGCCCTCGCCTTCTTCGACGCCATCGCGCCGATCGTGCATCGCGACTCCATCGACCTTTCGGTTTCCTGGTTCCAGTCGCGCTACGACAAGGCAGGGCCGGGCGGATCCGGCGCCGATTACATCAATTGCCCGATGACCCGCGAGCAATACGAAACCTTCGTGGCCGCGCTCCTGGCCGGCGAAAAAACGACATTCCACGAGTGGGAGAAATCGACCTCCTATTTCGACGGCTGCCTGCCGATCGAAGTGATGGCCGAGCGCGGGCTGGAGACCTTGCGCCATGGCCCCATGAAGCCTTTCGGCCTGACCAATCCGCACGACCCGCAGACGAAGGCCTATGCCGTGGTTCAACTTCGCCAGGACAACCGGCTCGGCACCTTGTTCAACATGGTCGGCTTCCAGACCAAGCTGAAGCACGCGGAACAGGTGCGTATCTTCCGCACCATTCCCGGGCTGGAAAAGGCCGAATTCGCCCGCCTGGGCGGGCTACACCGTAACACCTTCCTTAATTCGCCGCAGCTCTTGGACGGCACACTGCGGCTCAACGCCATGCCGCGCCTGCGCTTCGCCGGCCAGATCACCGGCTGCGAAGGCTATGTGGAGTCGGCGGCCATCGGGCTGCTCGCCGCGCGCTTCGCCGCCGCCGCGCAGCTTGGCGAAAGCTTGTCACCGCCGCCGCCGACTACCGCCCATGGCGCGCTGCTCGCACATATCACCGGCGGTCATGTGGAAACCATCGACGCCGGCCCCCGCTCCTTCCAGCCGATGAACATCAACTTCGGCCTGTTCCCGCCGCTCGCTCAAGCGCCGACGAAGGATGCCGACGGCAAGCGGCTGCGCGGAACCCAAAAGACGATTGCCAAGAAACGTGCGCTGTGCCGCCGCGCGCTCGCCGATCTCGACCAATGGATCGCCGATGGCGCCCACAGGGCCGCGGCGGAATAGATGAGCAAGCCAAGCGAAATCTCCGGCCGCTGGCGCAGCCGCGTCGTGCTCAAGCGCGACGTCTTTTCAACGGTGGAGCGCGGCCATTTCCGTACCCCGGAAGGCGAGGTCGAGGCGGTGCTGCGCCGCATCGACGAGGTGCCGTGGTGGAGCTGGCTCATTGCACGCCATTTGTTCAATCGGGAGGTCAAGGCCCTGCAATTGGCGGGGCCGCTGCGCATCGCCCCGCCGCTGCTGTTCGCCGGCCGGCGCGCATTGGTGCGCGGCTGGATCAACGGCGTCGCGCTCCACATCGCGCGGCCGCATGGCGACCAAAGCTATTTCCGCTCCGCCAAGGCGGTGCTGCGCCGGCTGCACCTGGCAGGAATTTGCCACAACGATCTCGCCAAGGAACAGAACTGGCTGCGCAGCGGCGATGGCCGCGCCTATCTCACCGATTTCCAGCTTGCCGTGCATTTCCCCCGCCGCGGCCGGCTATACCGCGTCGCCGCCTATGAGGACCTGCGGCATCTGCTCAAGCACAAGCGGTGCTATCTGCCCGACATGCTCACGCCGGCCGAAAAGCGCGTGCTTGCACGCAAAAGCTGGTTCACGCGAATTTGGATGGTGACCGGCAAGAAGGTCTATCAAGGGGTAACGCGGGGCCTGTTCCGCTTCACCGACCGCGAAGGTGGCGGCCCGCGCCTCGTGCATGACGCGCCGCTGATCGCCGCGCGGCTGCGGGCACACCCGCTCGTGCGCGACGTCGCCATTGTCGCCTTTCCCGACCGTCGGGCGGGAACTGGCCTCTATGCCTTTGTCGAAGCCGATCCCGGCTTGGCGGAACGCGAATTGCTGGATTTCGTCGGGTCTAAAACCAGCCCGGCGGCGCCCGAACATCTTCAGGTGATCGCAGCGCTGCCCCGCAATACCGCCCGCGAGGTCCGCACCGAAATCCTCCAGCTCATAGCCATGAATCAGGTCGAATTGATCGACGGTTTGATTGCCAGCGATACGGAGCGCGCCTTGATCGCGCGAATCGTCGCGGACCGGCGCAACCTGCGCGACCGTTTTGCGTTCTAACGGCTCATGGCGCGGGGCTGCCGCGCGGCGCGCCACAAGATCCATTGCCGCTGCCATTGCGCGATTTCGACGGCCGCGAAGGGGTTATAGCCGCGCCGCTCCATCCGCGACAGGAACGGGCGCACGAGCGCAACCGGCAAGAACGCCGGCAGGACGGCGGCGGGCGCGGCAATCAAGAAATCATTGGCCGCGGTCAGATGCCCGCGCGCATGCAGCCGCATCTCAGCCAGCGCCGCGCGCAGCTCCGGCGTGGCCTTGCCGGCGAACGCATCTTCCGGGTGCGCGCCGTGGCGCCGCAAAATTTCCATCGGCACATAGAGCTGACGGCGGCCCGCATGCCATGAAAATGCGCGCAGCAGACCCGCGATCGCATAGGCAACGCCGGCGTGCAGGCTGAGATTTTCCGCGACTGAACCACCGCCGCGATGGAGGATTTGCGCCGCCAGCGCAAACAGCGCCGACGACGTCCTCGCAGCGTAGTTTTCCAGGTCCGCCAAGGTCTGCATGGGATCGTCGTAGAGGTCGAAACCTCGCGCGTCGAGCAAATCGATCAATCGCTGCGTTGAAAGCCCATGCGCCTCGATCGCGTCAAGCAGCGCGGCGGCGACCGGATTGGCGCGCGCCTCTTCCCGGCGCTCGCCCGTGAGCACCTCATTCCACCATTGCAGCCTGACCTCGCCCGGAAGCGGCTCCCGGGCGACGTCGCGCACGCGCGCTATTTCGCAATTGAAGGCGTAGAGAGCAAACAGCTCCGGCCGGTGCTCCGCGGGAACAAACAGCGAGGCCAGGAACCGGTCCCGGTCCGCCTCCCGCACCAGCCGCTCGCAATGACCAACAGCGTCCTCCATGATGGGGACCTTGGCCATCTTGCTCAGGTTTCGTCGCGCCCGAGCTCGCGCCCCAAGCCGACGCCGAGGTAGATGAGGATCGGCGCGGCGATGAAAATCGACGTATAGGTCCCGACCAGCACGACGCCGAACATCATGGTCGCCGTGAAGCTATGAATGGCCTGGCCGCCGAAAAGCAGCAAAGCAAGAAGCGCAAGGGTGACGGTTACGTGCGTGATGACTGACCGCGATAAGGTCGAATTGATCGAGGCATTTAAAAGGTCCGGCATCGGCATTCTTTTATAGCGCCGCAGCATCTCCCGGATACGGTCATAGATGACCACGGTATCGTTGAGCGAATAGCCCAAAATGGTCAGCAGCGCCGCGATGCTCGTCAGATCGAAATCTATCTGCGCCAGCGACATGAAGCCGATCGTCAGCACGAGGTCGTGCACATTGGCGATCATGGCGCCGAGGGCAAACTGCCATTCGAAGCGGAACCATAAGTATATGAAGATCGACGCGATTGCGAGCATCAGCCCGATGATGCCGTAGGATAGCAGCTCGCCCGACACGCGCGGGCCGACAACCTCCACGCGGCGGTATTCGATATCGTTGCTGTAAATCTGATTGAGGGCCTGCCGCACCTTCGCGACGGCCGCCTGCTGCGCCTCCTCGCCGCCGGGCTGCTGGGAGATGCGGATCAGCACGTCTTGCGGGGAGCCGAATTGCTGCAATTGAAACTCGCCAAGCCCAAGCTCACCGAGCGAGGAGCGCATGCGCGAAAGATCGGCCGGCCCGGCCTTGGTCCTGATTTCGATCAGCGTGCCGCCCTTGAAATCGATGCCGAAGTTCAGTCCGTGGAGAAAATAAAGCGCGATCGCCAGGATCGACAGCACCGCCGATATGGGAAAGCTCACGCGCCGAAAGCGCATGAAATCGAATTTGGTGTCGTCCGGTACGATGCGAAGGAGGCGCACGGTGGTCTTTCTCAGATCAGCATGGATGGACGCAAGCCTAGATCGGCACGCGCTGCGGGCGCTGCCAGCGGACCCAGTAAGCGACGATCAGCCTGGTGAGGGTGAAGGCGGTAAACACGGTGGTGATGATACCTATTCCCAGCGTCACGGCGAAGCCGCGAACCGGCCCGGTTCCGATGTAGAACAGCACCGCTGCTGCAATGAAGGTCGTGATGTTGGAATCCAGGATCGTCGCCAGCGCGCGGGCGAAGCCGGCGTCGATGGCATTGATCGGAGTGCGCCCGGCCCGCACTTCCTCGCGGATGCGCTCGTAGATCAGCACGTTGCTGTCCACCGCAATGCCGACGGTCAGCACGATGCCGGCGATGCCGGGTAGAGTCAGGGTCGCGTTCAACAGGGAGAGAACGCCGAAGATCATGGCAACGTTGATCGCGACGGCGATGTTGGCAAACAGCCCGAACAGGCCGTAAGTGGCGAACATGAAGACGATGACAAGCACCGACCCGACATAGGACGCCAATTTGCCCTTTTCGATCGAGTCCTGACCCAGCCCCGGGCCGACCGTGCGCTCCTCGATGATGGTAAGCGGCGCAGGCAATGCGCCCGCCCGCAACAGGATCGCCAAATCGTTCGCTTCCTGCACGCTGAATCCGCCCGAGATCTGGCCGCTGCCGCCGAGGATGGGTTCGCGGATGACGGGCGTGGAGATCACCTGGTTGTCGAGGACAATCGCGAAAGGCCGGCCGACATTCTCCTGCGTGATCTGCGCGAAACGCCGTGCCCCGCTGGAATTGAAGCGGAAATTGACGATCGGCTCGCTGGTGCGCTGGTCAAATCCCGGCTGAGCATCGGTGAGATCGCCGCCGGACACAGCCACGGCCTTCTTGATGACATAGGGCTCGCGCTGCTTGGTCCCGAGCAGGATTTCCGAGTCCGCGGGTACCCCGCTTTGCTGGGCCTGTTGCGGAGTGACCGACATATCCACGAGCCTGAAATCAAGCTTTGCCGTTTTTCCCAAAAGCTCCTTCAGTCGCGTGGGGTCTTGCAGACCCGGCACCTGCACCAGAATGCGGTCGACGCCCTGCCTTTGAATCAGCGGCTCGACCGTTCCCAGCTCGTTGACCCGGCGCTCGATGATCTGAATGGACTGTTCCACTGCCTGGCGGATGCGCTCGAGGAGCGCGGGCTCGGTGGGGGCGAGGCGAATGACACCCCCGCCCAATTCGATGATCTCCAGACTGCGTTGGCCGGTGGTCCCCAGGATGCCGCCGAGCGGCTGCGACAGCTCCCGCAGCTTGGTCAAGGCCGCTTGCAGGTCGCTGCCTTCGCGCAGGCGCACCTCGACGCTGTTGCCGCGCACGGCGAGGCCGGTATAGCCGATCCGCGCGTCGCGCAGCACCCGGCGCACGTCGTCCAGCAGGGCTAGCAGTTTTTCCTTGCGCACCGCCGCGGAGTCGACCTCCAGCAGGAGGTGCGAGCCGCCTTGCAGGTCGAGGCCCAGTACGATGTGGCGCTGCGCCCATTTGGGCCAGCTCTCGACCATCTTCTCCGGGAAGAAGTTCGGCACCGCGAATAGGCAGATGAAGAATGCGGTCAGCAGGGTCGCCGCAGTCTTCAGCCGAGTGAAATGAAGCATGAATTCCGACCGTTTCGCTGCGCGTGACCTGAGCCGCCTTGGGCGCTCAGCCCGCCGCGCCTTCTTCCTTCACTGGCTCGCCTTTGGCGCGGACATCGGTCACCATTTGGCGCATCTGCCGCACACGAATATTGTCGGCGATCTCCACTTCGATCTGATCGTCATCGATGACCTTGGTGACCTTGCCGACGAGCCCGCCGGAAGTGACCACCGTGTCCCCGCGGCGCACGTTCTTGACCATTTCCCGATGCGCCTTCACCCGCTGCTGTTGCGGCCGCAGGATGAGAAAGTACATGATGACGAAAATGAGGATGAAGGGGAGCAGTTGCGTGATCAGGCTGGCGTCGCCGCCAAATGGAGAACCTTGCGCAAACGCGGGCGAAATCAGCATGGACTTTCCTCGGAGTCGGTGGGCGCGGCGGGCGCCGTCGCTGCCACTTACTTATGACCTGAAAACGGCGCGGACTATAGCTGTCACCGCCCTAATTGCAATGTGGCGCCGCCTTGGCCGCAAAACGCCTTCCAGCCCCGGGGCGGCGGGCGTCTTGCGAGCCGGTAACAGGCCCGCTAAGGGAGCGGTTCCAGCGGAACCGCTCCCATGCGTAAAACCGGCCGCCCATCGGGCAAACCAAAGCGCAAGGCCGCCAAGGCCCTTGCCGGCTCCGCGCCAGACCTCGCCTCCCTGACCGAAAAGGTGACGCGCGTTGCCGCCGCGCTGGATCGTCTGGCGCCGCCCAAGCCCGAGGCTCCCGATTTTGCCGCGGCCGGCGCCTTCGTCTGGCATCCGGACGGCGGACGGCTGGCGCCGGTTCACCGCGTCAACCGCGTCGACATGTCGCTGCTCAAGGGCATCAACCGGGTGCGCGATCTTCTCGTGGAAAATACCCAGCGTTTCGCGCGTGGCCTGCCGGCCAATAACGCGCTGCTCTGGGGCGCGCGCGGCATGGGCAAATCCTCGCTGGTGAAAGCGGCGCATGCCGCGGTGAATGCCGCCACGCGAAATAGGTCGCCTGCGGGCGAGCTCAAGCTGGTGGAAATCCATCGCGAGGACATCGAGAGCCTGCCCGCGCTGATGGCGCTGCTGCGCGGCGCGCCCAACCGCTTCATCGTGTTCTGCGACGATCTTTCCTTCGACGCCGAGGACACCTCCTACAAGTCGCTCAAGGCGGTGCTGGAGGGCGGCATCGAGGGCCGCCCGGACAACGTGATCCTCTATGCCACTTCCAACCGGCGGCATCTGATGGCGCGCGAAATGATGGAGAACGAACGGGCCACCGCCATCAACCCCGGCGAGGCGGTGGAGGAAAAGGTGTCGCTCTCCGACCGTTTCGGCCTGTGGCTCGGCTTCCACCGCTGCAGCCAGGACGAATACCTCGCCATGGTGGAGGGCTATGTCGCCTATTACCGCATTCCGCTTGCGGGCGAAGCGCTCGCCCGCGAGGCGCTGGAATGGGCGACGACGCGCGGCGCGCGCTCCGGCCGCGTGGCGTGGCAATATGTGCAGGACTTGGCCGGCCGGCTGGGCGTGGCGTTGAAGGATTAGAGCATTCGCTCCGTCATCCTGAAGTGCGATCCCGGCCTTGAGCCGGGGGAGCCTCGAAGGATGGCGGGCAAGGGCCGTCACCCTTCGAGGGCCGCGCATCGCAGCCAAGTATACGCAGGCTGCGCCTGCTATGGCGCGGCCACCTCAGGGTGACGGATAAACATTACGCGCCGTTGAGGTATCGCGTCGGGTCAACCGGCGCGGCACCCTTGCGGATCTCGAAATGCAATTGCGGCGAGGTGACGGTGCCGGTCTGGCCCGCCCGCGCAATCATCTGCCCGCGCTTGATTTGGTCGCCGCGCTTCACCAGCAGTTCGCTCGCATGAGCGTAGGCGGTGACGAAGCCGTTGGCATGGCGGATGAGAACCAGGTTTCCGTAGCCCTTCAGCTCATTGCCCGCGTAGGCGACGACCCCGTCCTCGGCGGCCTTGACCGGCGTGCCTTCGGGAACCGCCAGGTTGATGCCGTCGTTCTGCTGACCATTCGGCTTCGGCCCAAAGCCGGTGATGATACGGCCGCGCACCGGCCAGCGAAATGCCGGCGCGGAGGCATTCGCCGTCTTGCCGGGTTCTTCATTGTCGGAAGCGTCCGCCGCCGGCGTCAGCGCCCGCGCGGTATGCGGCGGTTCAGCCGCGGCCATTTTCTGTGCCGGAGCGCTCTTTGGCTGCGCCGCGGTTTGTGCCGGCCGGTTGGCGGCGGTCGGCCGCGCGGTGTTGCCCGAACGGTCCGGAATGACCAGCTTGTCGCCCATGCGGACACGCGCATAGGGCTCGATGTTATTGGCTTTCGCCAGATCGTTTAGGGAAACGCGGTAGCGGCGCGCGATGCCGGTGAGCGTTTCACCGGAAGCAATAAGGTGCGGGCCGCTTTCCGCCGGTGCGGAATGGCTCGCAGTGGCGCGCGTCGCGGGCGGGCCTGACGTCGCGACGCCTGCATTATTGTAGCGCGGGATGACGAGACGCTGCCCTGGCCGGATTCCCGACGGCGATGTGATGGCGTTCGCCTGCAAGATCGCGGCAGCGGGAACGCCATAGCGCCGGGAGAGGCTCTCAAGCGTGTCGCCCTGGCCGACCGTGATCGCGGTGCCGCCGTCCCAGTCCCATTTGCGCGCGGGCGCCTGCTCCGGCGTCACCGAGCCGGTGATGTCCGGCGCGCCCGGCTGATAAGACGCCATTCCCTTGCCGCCCCCTACCACGCCGCCGCTGGCCGTCGCGGGCCGAGTGGGCGGCGGCAGCGGCCCGTTGACATGGCCGACCGGCGGAAGCGGCTGGCTTTCGACGTGCGCAGCCGGGGCAGCAGCGCCCACCGACCCGGTCACGTCGCCGGCGGGCGTGTTGCTGGACGCAAAGGGATTGGAAAAGGGATTATCGAAGCGGCCTGTCTCGGCGCTGCATCCGGCGGCGCTCAGGGCGACCAGCGCCAGCACGGTGATTTGCGGCCGCAAACACGCGCGAAACAACGCGACGGGGGAAGACATGGTTTACCCACTGATACGCATACGCAACAGATATGAGCGAGCGAGTTAACATCGCAGGCGTAAACAAGACTTTAAGCCGCAAATGCGGGACATGAGCCCGGAAACCCACGAAATAGCTTACAATTCGCGGGCTTGGCCGGGCAGCAGCGGCACGAAGCGCACGCCGATAAGATGCTCCCGCGTGAAGCCTTCGTTAGTCTTGGTTAATTTTACGATCGCCTGCGGACCCGTATGCGGACCAAGCGGAAGCAGCATGATGCCGCCCTCGGCCAACTGATCGACCAATGCGTCCGGGATGTGTTCCGCCGCCGCCGTGACCATGATGCGGTCATAGGGAGCGCGCGCGGCCACGCCGGCGAAGCCATCGCCCACCACGACCTCCACATTGTCGATGCCAAGCGTTTTGAGCCGGTTACGCGCCGCTTCCGCGAGCGTGCGGTAGCGTTCGATCGTCACCACTTCCCGGGCCAGGCGCGACAGCACGGCGGCCTGGTAGCCGGAGCCGGTGCCGACTTCGAGCACGCGGTGATGCGGCCGCACGCCGAGCTGCTCGGTCATATAGGCCACCACATAAGGCTGGCTGATAGTCTGGCCGCAGGCGATCGGCAGCGCATGATCGGCATACGCGCTATCGAGGTAGCTGGGCTCCACGAAATGCTCGCGCGGAACCTCATCCATGGCGCGCAATACCGCCTGATCGCTGATCCCGCGCCGGCGCAGGGCCAGCATGAACTCCATGCGGCCCACGCGTTCTTCGTCCTGGGGCAATTCCGGCACGCGCAATCCTTTCCGGCGGCCTTTGCTGCCACGGTATTATCTATGCCGGCTCGACGGCTGCTCCAAGAGACCTCGGATCAAGCCTCTATCGCTGTGGCGGTAAGCCGGGCTATATTTTTCAGTTCCGGCTTACGCGAGTGGGGTTGAATCCGGCTCTTTCTCATTAAATCGCTCCGGCATCCGCACCTCCCAGGAGTACCACTGACGGAACCAACTCCATGACTTTGGGTGAAAAGCCCGCTGCAAAACAGCCTCGGCGCCGCATTCTCGTGGTCGAGGACGAGTTCCTGATCCGGATGCTGCTGGAAGAAATGCTCAGCGACCTCGGCTATGAGCTTGCCGGCGTCGCCGGACGCGTCGATGAAGCCGCTGAGATGGCAAAGAAGGCCGACTTCGATCTCGCCATCCTCGACGTGAATCTCGATGGCCATGACGTCTATCCCGTGGCCGACCTCATCGCCAAGCGCGGATTGCCCTTCATGTTCGTCACCGGTTACGGCGGCCGTGGCCTCCCCGACGCTTATCGCGCACGCCCGGTGCTGCAGAAGCCGTTTCAACTCGACGAACTGCGCAAGACGCTCGCGCAGTTGATTCCCGCGCACTAACCAAATACTTCGGCCAACCGCGTCATGAACGGCTCGTCGGTCATGTCGAGCCGCAGCGGCGTCACCGCGATGCGGTTGTCCGCCAGCGCCCACAAATCCGTATTGTCGCGCTTGGCGGGGCGGTGCCGGCCCTTGAAGGCGACCCAGTAATACGGATTGCCGCGCCCGTCGCGCCGCTCATCGATGCCCATGAGGTCCGGATTGCGCTTGCCCTGCGTGGCGACAGCGATGCCTTTCACTTCTTTCGGCTCGCAGTCGGGAAAATTGATATTCACCAGCACGTCTTTTGGAATCCCCACTGCGAGAACGCGGTGGATCACATCGGGGCCATGTTGGATCGCCGTTTCCCAATGCGGATGCTCGTGCTTGGAAGCGGCATAGGCCTGCGACAGCGCCAGCGACGGGATGCCCAGCACTGCGCCTTCCATGGCGCCCGCCACCGTCCCCGAATAGGTCACGTCCTCGCCGGCGTTGCGCCCGCGATTGACCCCGGACAGAACGAGGTCGGGCGGCGTGGCCGCCATCAGATGAAGCGCGCCCATGATCACGCAATCGGTCGGCGTGCCTTTCACCGCAAAGCGGCGCGGGCCGATCGAACGCAGCCGCAAGGGATCGTTGATCGAGAGCGAATGCGAGACGCCGGACTGATCGTATTCCGGCGCGACCACCCACACGTCGTCGGACAGCGCGCGGGCGATCTGCTCGCACACGTCGAGGCCCTCGGCATTGATGCCGTCGTCGTTGGTGACCAGGATGCGCATGGCCTACTGCATGCACCCGCTCAATTCCGTCATCCTGAGGTGGCGCGAAGCGCCCTCGAAGGATGCACGGCCACCACAAGGCGGCTGTTGCCGACTTGTGCGGCTATTCGATGCTGCCGATCTCGGATAAACCCGAGATCGGTGGCCGTCGCCCTTCGAGGCTCGCTTCACTCGCACCTCAGGGTGACGGATCAAGACATCGCTCATGCTACATTCTCAATCATCTTCAGCCCGCCCATATAAGGCTGGAGCACATCCGGCACGGCAATGCTGCCGTTGCCCTGCTGGTAGGTTTCCATCACCGCTATCAGCGCGCGGCCGACGGCGACGCCGGAGCCGTTGAGGGTGTGAACCGGGCGGACGCCGCCTTTGCCGCGATAGCGCGTATTCATGCGCCGCGCCTGGAACTCGCCGCAGACCGAGCAGGAGGAAATTTCGCGGTACATGTTCTGCCCCGGCAGCCAAACTTCGATGTCGTAGGTTTTCTGCGCGGCAAAGCCCATGTCGCCAGCGCACAGCGTCACCACGCGGTAATGCAGGTCGAGCCGGCGCAGCACTTCCTCGGCGCAGCTCAGCATCCGCTCGTGCTCGTCCTTGGATTGCTCAGGCGTGGTGACGGAGACAAGCTCGACCTTGGTGAACTGATGCTGGCGGATCATGCCGCGGGTGTCCCTCCCCGCCGCTCCCGCTTCCGCGCGGAAGCACGGCGTGCAGGCAGTGAAACGCATCGGCAGCGCGTCTTCATCGACAATGGACTCGCGAACGAGATTGGTCAGCGGCACTTCAGCGGTGGGGATGAGCCAGCGCTGATCCTCAAACATCGCCGTAAGATACGCCTCGTCGACTCGAAGCCTCGCCATTTCAATTTCGGTGCGCAACGCTTCGACACCGAAATCATCCAAAAACCCTCCGATAGACGCCTGTCTCTCCTTGGAAATAGTTGGTTGTTTCACTGTTTCTTTGATCAGATCAAACATCTTTGCAGCAGCCGCGTGCGTCTCGATCGCAGCCTTACGCCACTCTTTCAAACGCTCTTGATCGTTCACGTAAGCCGTTCGTTGCTCTGGCGTAAGTGTTTGGGACACCGCAATGAACTGATCAGTCATAAACTTCGGCAATTGCGCCGTGCCAAACATCGTTTCATCGCGCACTAGGAGTGGTGGATTCACCTCGGTATAGCCATGCTCGGTCGTATGCAGATCGAGCATGAATTGGCCGAGCGCGCGTTCCAGCCGCGCCAGCCCGCTTTTCAGCACGACAAAGCGCGCGCCTGACAGCTTCGCCGCCGTCTCGAAATCCATCTGCCCGAGCGCTTCGCCCAGGTCGAAATGCTGCTTCGGCGTAAACGGGTAATTCCGCTTGGCGCCGAAGTGGTGGTGCTCAACATTGGCCTTCTCGTCGGCACCGTCGGGCACTTCGTCGAGCGGCAGGTTGGGAATCCACGCCAGTGTGTCTTCCAATTCCTTGGAGAGCTTTTTCTCCTCCGCCTCCAAGGCCGGAATTAAAGTCTTCAATTCCGCGACCTCGGCCATCAGCTTCGCAGCCGCCGTCTCGTCCTTTTTCTTCTTGGCCTCGCCGATCTCCTTCGACGCCGCGTTGCGGCGTGCCTGCGCCTGCTCCAGCTTGGTAATGGCCGCGCGGCGGCGCTCGTCGAGTTCAAGCAACTTCTTCGAGGAAAATCGTTTCCGCGACTCGTCGTCGAGGTTGCGCCGCTGCAAGCCGCGGTCAAAGGCGGCGGCGTTTTCGCGGATCCATTTGATATCGTACATGGCAATTGCTCAAGAGAATCGAGACGATCTTATAGCAGCGGCCTTTACTGACCGTCATCCTGAGGTGCGAGGCGCAAACGCGCCGAGCCTCGAAGGATGACAGCCACGCCGTCGCCCTTCGAGGCTCGCCATAGCGCGTCGAAGACGCGCGTAAACGCGCTTATGGCTCCCCCCCCCGGGGGTGGGGGGCCCCCCCCCCCCCCCG
>Ga0082335_1005990_pt1 | contig 16194 bp, 13 predicted proteins | sample Subgrocontami58m_FD_72375 | JGI IMG/M metagenome (GOLD analysis project Ga0082335, IMG submission 72375) | Subsurface groundwater microbial communities from S. Glens Falls, New York, USA - GMW37 contaminated, 5.8 m (SPADES assembly) (version 2) ... | reverse complement strand
CCAACGTCCTCATGCACGACCCCACGAGCCTGTTCAGGTTCGCGGAGCACGACATCTTCATTCCCATCATGACGCTGGAGGAGCTGGACGACCACAAGAAGGGCATGTCCGAGGTGGCGCGCAACGCGCGCCAGGCGAGCCGTTACCTGGACGACATCGTCAGCCACGCGAAAGGCGAGATCGCGCGCGGCATTCCGCTCAGCCGCCACGAGACCGACACCGCGACCGGGCGCCTGTTCCTGCAGACCCAGGCGATCAACGGCCACGTTCCGCCGAATCTGCCCATCGGCAAGGCCGACAACCACATCATCGGCGTGCTGATGTTCCTGCAGAAGCAGCACCCGCAGCGCAACGTGATCCTGGTGTCCAAGGACATCAACATGCGGATCAAGGCGCGCGCGCTCGGCCTCGCCGCGGAAGACTATTTCAACGACAAGGTGCTCGAGGACACCGACCTCCTCTACACCGGCGTGCGCGAGCTGCCGGCGGACTTCTGGGACGAGCACGGACACAACGTGGAATCCTGGAAGAAGGAGGGCCGCACCTTCTACCGGGTCCGCGGGCCGCTGTGCCAGAGCCTGATGCTGAACGAGTTCGTCTTCCAGGAGGGCGAACGCCCGCTGTACGCGATGGTGAAGGACGTCGCGGGCAAGATCGCGGTGCTGGAGACGGTCAAGGACTACGCCCACGCGAAGAACAACGTCTGGGGCATCACCGCGAGAAATCGCGAGCAGAACTTCGCGCTCAACCTGCTGATGAACCCGGACATCGATTTCGTCAGCCTGCTTGGCCAGGCCGGCACCGGCAAGACGCTGCTCACCCTCGCCGCGGGGCTGATGCAGACGCTCGAGACCAAGCTGTATTCCGAGATCATCATCACGCGCGTCACCGTCCCCGTCGGAGAGGACATCGGCTTTCTTCCCGGCACCGAGGAGGAGAAGATGACGCCCTGGATGGGCGCCCTCGAGGACAACCTCGACGTCCTCAACAAGACCGAAGACGACTCCGGCCCCTACGGCGGGGACTGGGGCCGGGCGGCCACGCGCGACCTGATCCGCTCGCGCATCCGGATCAAGTCTCTCAACTTCATGCGCGGACGCACGTTCATCCACAAGTACCTCATCATCGACGAGGCGCAGAACCTCACCCCCAAGCAGATGAAGACCCTGATCACGCGCGCGGGCCCGGGGACCAAGGTCGTGTGCCTGGGGAACATCTCGCAGATCGACACGCCCTACCTCACCGAGGGCTCCTCGGGCCTCACCTACGTGGTCGACCGCTTCAAGGGCTGGTCCCATTCGGGCCACGTCACGCTGCAGCGCGGCGAGCGCTCGCGCCTCGCCGACCACGCCGCCGAGAATCTCTGACACGTCCCGGCGTCGGGCTTCGGCCGGAGCCTGCCCTGAGCGAAGCCGAAGGGGCCTCACCCCGACCTACGGCCCCCGGCCGAAGTCCGACGCGGGCCGCGCAGACCTTTGCGCTTGTGGGCGCATGACTGCAGTGCTATAAATTTCCGCCTGCGCACCATTCGCGCAACCAGGCAAAGACCCTTATTTAAGAGGGGATTAGCAGACCCATCGCTGCTGGAAGTCCAACCCGCAGGAGGAAAACCAAAATGGATCGACGTGCATTCCTGAAGACATCGGCCGCGCTGCCGGCCGCCGCTCTCGCCTCGCAATCGTTCCCGGCGCTGGCTGCGAACCCGCCCTGGTCGAACGGAACCCGCTGGCGCAGCTTCGAGATCACGATGCGCATCGAGCTGCTGAAGCCCGCGGGGACATCGCGCGCGTGGCTTCCCATGCCGCTCGCCGAAGACACCGATTACTTCAAGTCGCTGAGCAACACCTGGCGCGGCAATGCCGGCACGCTGACGCTCGTGCGCGGGGCGCAAAACGACATGACGATGTTCCTGGCCGAGTGGACGCAGCAGGTGGAGAAGCCCTATGTCGAGGTCACCAGCCGCTTCATGACCCGCGACCGCGCGGTGAACCTGCGCGCCCCCGGCAAGGGCGCTCCAATGGCCCGCGCCGAGCTCGCCCATCATCTGGCGCCGACCGAGCTCATTCCCACCGACGGCATCGTGCGCGAGACGGCCCTCAAGGCGACCAAGGGTGCGCGCGGCGACCTGGAGAAGGCGCGGGCGATCTACGAGTGGATGGTCGAGAACACCTTCCGCGACCCGAAGACCCGCGGCTGCGGCTGGGGCGACATCAAGGCCATGCTGGAGACGGGCCACCTGGGCGGCAAGTGCGGCGACCTGAGCGCGCTGTTCGTCGGGCTGTGCCGCTCCATCGGCATCCCCGCGAGGGACGTGTACGGGATCCGCGTCGCGGACTCGCAGTGGGGCTACAAGAGCCTGGGCAAGAGCGGCGATATCTCGGGCGCCCAGCATTGCCGCGCCGAGTTCCACCTCGCGGGACACGGCTGGATCCCGGTCGATCCCGCCGACGTGCGCAAGGTGGTGCTCGAAGAGCCTCCGGGCGGCCTGCCGCTCTCCAGCGACAAGGTCAGGCTCGCGCGCGAGAAGCTGTTCGGCGCCTGGGAAATGAACTGGCTTCCCTACAATTACGCGCACGACGTGAAGCTGCCCGGCTCGCAGGCTGCGAAGATTCCCTACCTCATGTACCCGAACGGCGAGACCGCGTCCGGACGCAAGGACAGCCTGGACCCGAACGACTTCTACTACGAGATCCACTCGCGCGAGTTGACGGCCTAGTCGCCGTAGGTTGGGCTGAGCGAAGCGAAGCCCAACCTATGTTCCAGGCATCAGGCGCAGCATCGCCGCCACCACGGCGGGTGAATCCCACTGCGCCTCGCCCGCCTGCCAATAGCGGATCTCGCCCCGAGGGCCGACCACGAACGTCGCCGGCAGCACGCGAACCTTCCATTGTCTGGCGGCGCTCGTGTCCTTGTCGAACAGCACCTTCAGGCCGACGTTGACGCGTTCCAGGAAATTGGCGACCCTGGATTCGGATTCGCCGATGTTGACCGCAAGGATCGCAAAGGGCTTTCCCGCGAGCTGCGCCTGCAGACGCTCGAGCGAAGGCATTTCGTCGCGGCAGGGCTCGCACCAGGTCGCCCAGAAATTGACCACGAGCACCTTGCCCCGGTAATCGGCCACACTGACGCTGTTCCCGCCGGCGTCGCGTAGCGCGAGTGCGGGCGTCGCCCCGCCCGTCCAGGGCTTCAGCTCATTCGCGTGTGCCTGCCAAGGCAGGACGAGCAACGCGAGCACCACGATCCATTGGGGAAATTCAGTGCCGGGTCTCATGCTTCGCTCCGGCGGCGGCGAGATCGCGGACCTCGGCCTTGACCTCCACCACCTGGCGCTTCTTGCCCGCGCCCTCGAAGGTCAGCGTGATCGGGACCACCTCGCCCTTCTTCAATGGACGCGCGAGGCCCATCAGCATGACGTGATACCCGCCGGGCTTCAGCTCTACGGCCCTCCCGGCCGGCAGATCGAGCCGCGGCACGCCGCGCATTCTCATGATGTTGCCTTCCATGGCCATCTCGTGGATCTCGGCGATCTTCGCCCCGGGCGAGGCGACGGAAACGAGGCTTGCGCGTTCGGTGCTGCGGATTTCCATGTACGCGCCGGTTGCGCTCTGCCCGGGCACGGTGCCGCGCACCCACGCGTTGCTGACGGTGATCTGGGCCCAGCACAACGCCGGAATGAAAAGGCCTGCCAGTGCCGCCAGGATTCTTAGCTTCATGATGTGCTCCTTCTGAATGCGCTCCCGCCGGCCCGCCTTATAGCACGGTTCGCACGAGGCTCCAAGCCGGCGTATGCGGATGCTGTGCCGCCCGAGGTTGACGCCGCATTTCATACATGTGTATATGACTTCATAATCTTGGATTTCCGCGAAAACCCGAGCATGCGCCGCCACGCCGGCGCCGCCGGCTGGAACTTTAGGGAGGTGCAGTGGACTTCGCATTGTCTGACGAGCAGCAGGCCATCGTCGCGGCGGTCGAGCGGATTTGCTCAGGCTTCGGCGACGAATATTGGCGTGCGCGGGACGCGGAAGGCACGTTTCCGCACGACTTCCACCGCGCCGTGGCCGAAGCCGGGTGGCTCGGGATCGCGATGCCCGAGGAATACGGCGGAGCGGGATTGGGGATCACCGAGGCGGCGCTCCTGGTCCGCACCATCAGCGCCTCGGGCGCGGGGTTCGCCGGCGCCTCGTCCATCCACATGAACATATTCGGCCTCAACCCGGTCGTGGTGTTCGGCAGCGAGGAGCAGAAGCGCCGCTTTCTTCCGCCGCTCATCGCCGGCAAGGACAAGGCCTGTTTCGCCGTCACCGAGCCCGACGCGGGCCTGGATACCACGCGGCTGAAGACCTTCGCGCAACGCGATGGCGAGGACTACGTGCTCAACGGCCGCAAGATCTGGATCTCCACCGCCCAGGTCGCGAACAGGATGCTGATCCTCGCGCGCACCACGCCGCTCGAGAAGGCCGCCAAGCCCACGCAGGGCCTGTCGCTTTTCTACACCGAGCTCGACCGCGCGCGGGTCGAAGTCCGCGAGATCGCGAAGATGGGCCGCGCCGCGGTGGATTCCAACATGCTGTTCATCGATGGGCTGCGGGTGCCGGCGACGGACCGCATCGGCGAGGAAGGGCACGGCTTCCAGTACATCCTGCACGGGCTCAACCCGGAGCGCGTGCTGATCGCCGCGGAGGCGGTGGGGCTGGGTCGAGTTGCGCTCGCGCAGGCGGCGCAGTATGCGAAGGAGCGGGTCGTTTTCGGCCGGCCGATCGGCCAGAATCAGGGGGTGCAGCACCCGCTCGCCCTGGCCTGGATGCAGCTCGAGGCGGCGGACCTCATGACCATGAAGGCGGCCTCGCTCTACGATGCCGGCCTGCCGTGCGGCGCCGAGGCCAATGCCGCCAAGTATCTCGCCGCGGAGGCGGCGCACAACGCCTGCCAGACGGCGATCCTGACGCTGGGCGGGATGGGCTACGCGCGCGAATACAACGTCGAGCGGTATCTGCGCGAATCCTATATCCCGCGGATCGCCCCGGTGAGCCCGCAGATGATCCTGAACTTCATCGCCGAGCGTGTGCTCGGGCTGCCGAAGTCGTACTGAGACGCCGCGCGGAAGCGCAACGCTTCGCGCTCACAGGAAGACCGTTCCGCCGTCCACCGCGATGGTCTGCCCGGTCACCAGGGCGCTCGCATCGCTTGCCAGATAGACGATCGTGCCGGCAATGTCCCCCGGGACGAGGTTGCGATGCAACGCCTGCCCCTTCGCAATGCCCGCGGCAGCCTTGTCCAGCCTGTCGCCGAAGAATTCCTTCGTGCCTTCGGTCATGACCGCGGAGGGGGCAATTGCGTTGACCCGGATCCAGTCCTTGCCGAGCTCCCTCGCGAGCCCGCGGGTCAGCGCGATGACCGCGCCCTTGGACGTGGTGTAGTGCAGCGTGTACGGCATGCCGTATATCGCCACGACCGATGCCATGTTGATGATGCTGCCGCTGCCTCTCTCGCGCATGAACGGGACCACCGCCTTGCAGCAGTTCCAGACGCCGGTCACGTTGACCGCCATGACCCTGTCCCATTCCTGCTCCTCCAGGGTGTCGAACGGGCCGGTGCGCAGGCCGCCGTACAGCGCCGCGTTGTTCACGAGGACGTCGATACGGCCAAAGGCATCCTGGGCCGCCTGCGCCATCGAGGCACACGAGTGCATATCGGTCACGTCGAGGTGCGCGCCGATCGCGCGCGCTCCCTCGGCCTTGATATCGGCGACGGTTTCGGAGCAATCGCGCACGTCGGCCGCCACCACGGCGGCCTGCTCCGCGGCGAGACGCCGCGCGAATTCCCGCCCAAGGCCGCGCGCGGCCCCCGTGACGACGACGACTTTACCGGCCAACTGTCCAGCCATTCCAGCCTCCCTGTATGCGCCTCCGGGGCGATCGTTCTCGTGAATTCCTCCCGCGGACCTTACTATAATATGAGCCCGGATAATGCCGGACGGCAGGCAACGAGGAGTTCCGATGTTTCTTCGCAATTGCTGGTACGTCGCCGCATGGGACCACGAGGTGCATCGCCTGCAGCTCGCAAGGCGTCTGCTGCTCGGGGAAGCCGTCGCCCTGTACCGGGACGCCGAGGGCAAGGTGGTCGCGCTCGAGGACCGCTGCTGCCATCGCCATGCCCCCCTGTCCATGGGAAGGGTCAAGGGCAGCAACGTGGAGTGCAAGTATCACGGGCTCGTGTTCGATCCTTCGGGCAGGTGCGTTCACATTCCGTGGCAGGAGACCATTCCGCCCAGCGCATGCGTCAGGAGCTACCCGATCGTGGAGAAGTACCACTGGGTCTGGATCTGGATGGGCGAGCCTTCGCTCGCCGACGCGTCGCTGATCGAGGATTTCCACTGGATGGACCATCCGGACTGGCGCTTCAAGGGCGAGCGCCTGCACGTGGAGGGCAACTACCTGCTGCTGGTGGAGAATCTGGTGGACCTGTCGCATCTGCCCCACGTGCACGCCACGTCGCTTGCCGACACCGCGATCCCGACGAACGAGATTCCCGTCAAGTACGAGCGCGAAGGCAACAGCGTGAAGGTGCAGCGCTGGGTCCTCGACACGCCCGTTCCCCCGTATTTCCGGCTGCTCGGCGGCTTCGGGAAGGAGGACAGGGTCGATCGCTGGATGAACCTGCAATTTTCGCCGCCCGCCATGATCCGCATCGACATCGGGGCGGCCAGGGCCGGCACCGGAGCACGCGAGGGCGTCCGCAGCCAGGGCGTCACGACCTGGAACCTGAATGCGATCACCCCCGAAACCGACAAGACCTCGCACTACTTCTGGGCCCAGGCCCAGGATTTCTCGAAGGACGATCCCAGCCTGGCCGACGTCGATTTCCAGCTCGTGCACGGCGCGTTCCAGGAGGATCTCGCTATGATCAAGGGGCAGCAGGAGAATATCGACCTCCGGCCGGATGCCGCCCGCCTGAACATCGCGACCGACACCGGCGGAATCATGGCGCGCCGGATCGTGGAGCAACTGATCCGGCAGGAGTCGGCGAAGACCGCTGCGGGAAATCCGCCCGGCTGAGCGCTCGCCCTGGGCAGCCGGCACGGCCGGAAGTGAACAGGCTGCCCATTTTTGGAGCCCATTGATCTCGTTATTTTGTGAAGTTGCAACTTCGCAACTTCACAAAATAACGAGACATTGATAACCCCAAATTCCTGCCCAAGTTCGCCGACAGGCGAGCGACAAGACACTAAGCGGGTGAAACGGAAACGTCCTCGGCGGACTTCGCGCTGATTTCCCTGCCGTAGTCGGTGAGGAAATTGTCGATCAGTATCTTCTCCCCGTCCGCGAGGTATTCGTCGAACGAATACTTGTCCCGGAAGGCCCAGTTCTTCAGCGCCCAGGTGTGGCTGAACATGACGTACTGATAGACCATGATGTCGATGTTCACCGGGGTGAGTATTCCGTTGTGAATGCATGCCTCGAGACAGTTCCTGAGGACCCGGCACGACTTGGCTTCCTGCAGCTTGACGTGGGTGCGCTCCGCGGGGGCGAGGTCCTTCGTCGAGCGGTACGCCAGAACGGTTTCCTGCTTGTGATCGTTGACCAGTCGGCAGTAGGTGCGCAGCGCCATTCGCAGCATGGCGAGAGGGCTGGTGTACTTGCCGAGCAGGGACGAGATGTCCTTGTCGTAGAGCTCGAGGACGAAGCGAAGCGCGTAGAACAGCAGATCGTGCTTGTCCTTGAAGTACAGGTAGATGAGACCCTTGCTGACATCGGCCTCCTTGGCGATGTCGTCGATGGTGGTCTGGAAATAGCCGGTCTCCGAGAACAGGCGGACTGCGGCCTTGACGATCTGGTCGCGCCTGTTCTCGCCCGCCTTGCCGGGAAGCTTGTCCGCTTCCTGGGGCGGCGCGCTCTTCTTCCTGGAAGCGGTCTTCCTGCTCATCGGAAATCGCCTTCACGCCGCACGGAAGAGGGGCTTGCGCCGCCGAGAAGCCGCTCCCTCAGCCGGGCCTTGATGATCTTGCGAGTGGGCGTCATCGGCATGGCGTCGATGATCTCCAGGCGCTCCGGAAGCTTCACCTTGGAAATGCCGCGCCCTGTCAGATAGGCGCAGAGCTCGGGGAGGGTCGGAGCGTCGTCCCCCTTGAGAACCACGAAACAACACGCCTTCTCGCCGAGCACCGGGTCCGGATACGCGACCACTGCCGCCTGCAGCACCTTGGGGTGCGTGCCGATCAGGTCTTCGACGTCGGCCGGGTTGTACTTCACGCCGCCGCGGTTGACGATGTCCTTGGTGCGTCCCGTGATTCGAACATTGCCCGCTGCGTCCATGGCTGCGAGGTCGCCGGTTCGAAACCACCCGTCCGGCGTGAACGCGCCGCGGTTCGCCTCGTCGTTCTGGAAATAGCCGGGAAACAGGAGGCTGCCGCGAATCTGGAGTTCGCCTTCCTGGTCGGCGGGGAGAACGGCGTCGTCGAGACCGGCGATCCGGACCTCGGCTCCGGGGCTTGGCCGGCCGGCGCCCGCAGTCTCGGGCGCATCGCCCGGCCGCGTGAACAGTCCGGCCTGAATCTCGGTCATGCCCCACAACTGGGTGAAGGCGCCGTCGGGAAGTCTCGCGGCCACCGCCCGCGCCAGGCGGGGCGAGCATGGGCTGCCCGAGACGATGACCAGACGCAAGCTGGAGAAATTCCCCGACTCGAGCAGCCCCGCATTCTCCAGGGTGGCGAGGTGCGCCGGCGCCGTGAACAGCACGGTCGGCCGATAGCGCTCGATCGCCGCAAGCATCTCGGGCGGCGAAAACGCCGGCAGGAGCAGATTGCCGGCACCTGCGCTCATGGCGAGGTGAATCGAATACAGACCGAGCAGATGGGTGTAGGGCGCCGCGGAAAGGATGACGTCGTCCGCGCGCAGGCCGTGCTCGGGTGCGGACATTCGCGCATTGCCCAGCGTCATCTGATAGGTCAGCGGCACCGCCTTCGGGCTGGAGCTCGTGCCGGAAGTGAAAAGGAGCAGGAACGGGTCGGCGGGCACCGGGCCCACGTCGCCGGGCAGATCGGGTTCGGTTCGCAGCAGGCCGGAAAAGGACGTCGTCCCGGGGACGGGGTCGCCCAGGGCGATGACGTGATCGAGCGCCGGCAGGGCGCCTCTCAGAGCGAGGACTTCGGCCACCGGATCGCTGTCCTTCCAGCGGCTCACACCGATATAGGCGCGGCTGTGCTTGAGCAGCGTCTGGATCTCCGCCGAGCGATAAGGCATGTGCACGGTCGACATGACCGCGCCCAGACGCGCAATCGCCAGATACGCGATGAGGAATTCCGGGATATTGGGAAGCTGCACCGAAACCACGTCGCCGGCGCGGATTCCCAGCCCCCGAAGGCCCTGCGCGAAGCGTTCCGACCTGTCCGCAAGCTCGCCGTAGGTCAACTCTCCCGAGGGGCCGCTCGCGGCCAGACGGTGCGCATCGCGCGCGACGTTGCGCGCCAGCCACCGGGTCAACGTATCGTCGGCCCAGCATCCGTTTTCGGTGTACTTGCGCACCAGCGACGGATCGTAGCGAAGCGAGTTGCGCAACGCCGTGGCTTCGGGGCTGTAACGATCGCGCGACTCGTGAGGGACGAAGCGCTCGCTGCGGAATCTCCTGTGTCCGCCGAGCTCGTACAGGCGCGAGTAGCGATGCCGGTGGTAGCTGCGGGCCTCGAGCGTGACGCGTATCTGCAGCACCTGGTCACGGCTGAGACCGAGGATCTCCGCCATCTGCTGATCGGTCAGGTTGCTGCGCTGTCGCTCGATCGCCTCGAATTGAAGCAGGCGCACGGGATCGCCGTGCCGGACCTGGACGTTGTTGCTGTGCTCCCAGATGAAATCGGCATAGGAAGCGACCATCGCCTCGGTGACTCCGATCTGCTCCAAGCGAAGTCCGCGCGGCATGGCCTACCCGGCTTCCTTCACCTGGCGGCCGCGGGAAATCGGGTCCGCGAGCGGCGCTCTTACGGCGACGGGACATACGCGCATGCACTCGAAACACTGGCCGAGCAGTCCTCCCGAGCCGACCGACATCTTGTACCAGTAGAGGCTGTTGTCAGGGTCGAACAGGGCCTGCTCGCGGGTGGCCGGGTCCGCGGCGCCGATCGCATCGGCCAGCATGTGAGGCAAGGCTTCGTATTGCTCCGTCAATTCGGCGCATTTCGCCATCTCGTAGCGCATGAGCTCCTGCCGTCCGTCGGCGTCGATGCTGCCGCTCAGACATTGCGCGGGACAGAACTTCATGCAGGGCGTCTGACCCATCCTGCGGTAGAGCTCGACGCAGGATGGAGTGGGGCAGGGATTGGCGTCCAGGGGCTCGTCCGGCGGGAGCTCCAGCTCGGTGAATACCGATGCGTAGTACATGTAGCCGTATTGCGGATGCAGCAGGATGTCGCCGGCCAGGGACCGGGCGCCCAGGCCAGCCACCTCGGCGTGAAGTTTCATGCTCTGGAACGGAATGCGGGTCCCGCCCTCGGGATCGACGTCGGGAGGACAATAGATCGACGGCCGGCCGAACCGGGATTCGATGAAGAAAGCGCAGCCGAATGCGACCTTGTAGGCGCTGCCCTCGGTGCTCCCGAAAAAGCTCAGCGCCCTGGACGGGACCGACCATGCCCCGCGGGTCTGGCCGCCCACGCCGAGCGAAATGACCGATCGCGCCCGCGGCATCAGGTCGCGGGGCCGATGGCCCGGCGGCGCGATGCGCTGAAGCGTGTCGAGGTTGGCGACGCCGGCAACCAGCGCGCCCTTGCGGCGGCAATAGTCCAGGATTTGGGCTTTGGCCTGGTGCGGATCGACTGCCGCGGCTGGGTTATCCACCGGTATTTCTCTAAGTCCAGCGAAGAACTGACTGGTCGGTCATTCTGTGCGCGCGGGGTTCGAATGTCAAGCCTGAACCGGGCGCCTCAATGCGCAACGTTCAACGCTTCCTTTGCGCGAGGAAGGTTCGGAGCCGGTTCAGGGATTCCGGCGTTTCGTAGAGGAGCTTGGTCGTCTGGACCTCGAGCTCGAATCCGTCGCTGCGTCTTTCCTGGGCCGCGAAGATGCATTGCTTGTTGACCTTGATGGCGGTCTTCGGCACGCTCGCGAGACGCCGGACGATCTCGTCGGTCCTGGTCGCCAGCTGGTCGGCGGGAAAGGCCCAGTGAACCAGGCCCAGGCGGGCGGCCTCCGCGCCGTCGACGACCTCGGTGCCGAGAATCAGGCGGCGAGCCAGGGCCGCGCCGAAGAGCTTCGTCATCCGTTGAGTCCCGCCCGCTCCCGGCAACAGCCCAAGCTTCGCCTCGGGGAGACCGACCTTGGCTTTGTCGGAGGCAACGCGGAAATCGCAGGCCAGGGCCAATTCGAATCCGCCGCCGAGCGCGACGCCGTTGATCTCGGCGATCGAAACCAGGGGAGACTGTTCGATCCGCGAGTAGAGCGCCTGCATCCTGCGCACGGTCCCGATCATCTGGTCGATTCCGCTCTGCGACGACAATCGTTCGGCGAGCATGTCGATGTCCGCACCCCCGCAGAATGCCTTGAGCGCGGATCGAAACCGCAGCACGCTTATCTCATCGCGCGTTTCGTGCTCGTCCAGCAGCCGATCCAGCCGATCGATCCACTCCTCGTTGATCGCATTGACCGGCGCCCGGTTCATCGAGATTGAAAGCGTTGCTCCGTCGATGGCGACATCGAACATGTGATTCTCCCTAGGCGGTTGGCTGCATTCCTGAATGACCCAAAAGTCATTCGCGGAAAGATGCGAACGGTAGCACATTGCGCAAGATTCTGCCATTCAGGAAATCAAGTATATTTCAGCTATGAATCAGTAGCTTGCAGTCCTTGACAGCACTACCCCACAGGACTAAACTGAACAGTCATTCATTGTACATGCAGTCCAACCATGGAGCGCCGCATGACAACGCCCGTCCAAGCACCGCAGCCGCAGTCCTCCAGGAAGCCCGCGCCGAAGGTCCAGAAAGAGGACGCGATGTGGATGCAGAAGGAGATGATCAACCGCAACTACCACGAGCTCGCCACCGCGCATGAGAACGGGCGCAAGGTGTCGGCCACCTTCGTTCCCGGCAACCTGAACGAGCTGCTGATGTGCTTCGATTTCGCGCGCAACCTGCCCGAGACCAATGCGCTGCACAACGGCATGCGGAAGAAGACCGGCAAGTTCATCATGGACGCGGAGCGCGATGGGCACTCCGAGGACGTCTGCACCTACGTCAAGGCCGACCTGGGCATGCTGCTCAACGGCGAGATCGGTCCCACCGGCGAGCGGCTTCCCAGGCCCGACATCCTGCTGCTCTCCTACACCGGTTGCTTCACGTTCATGAAGTGGTTCGAGCTGGTGCGGCACAAGTACGGCTGCGAAACGGTGATGCTGCACGTGCCCTACCAGGGCGAGGGCGTGATCTCGGGGAACATGCGCGACTACGTCGTCAAGCAACTCAAGGAAACCGTCATCCCGGCGCTGGAACGGGTCTCCGGGATCAAGTTCGACATCGACCGGCTGCGCCAGTACATGAGGGAATCCGCCAAGGCGGAAGAGGATCTGGTCCGCGTGCTGCAGTCGGCAAAGAACCGCCCGTCGCCGATCGACGGCTTCTTCGGCGCGGTGTATTACATCGGGCCGATGTTCACCGCATTTCGCGGCACCACCGAAGCGACCCGGTATTACGCGACGCTGCGCCGGGAAATCGAGCAGCGCGTACGCGACGGAAAGGGCCCGATCACGCCCGAGGGCGAGCTGACCCGGGAGAATTACCGCCTGGTCGTCGACGGCACGCCCTGCTGGACCAGCTTCCGCGAGTTCTGGAAGATGTTCTACGACGAGGGTGCAGTGGTGGTGGCGTCGAGCTACGCCAAAGTCGGCGGCGTTTTCGATTTCGGTTTTCGCCACGATCCGGACCATCCGCTGGAATCGCTCGCCGATTACTGCCTGGGATGCATGTCGAACATGAGCCTGCCGCAGAGGATCGACATGCTCTGCAATTACATGGACGAGTACCAGGCCGACGGCCTGCTCGTGAACTCGATCAAGAGCTGCAACAGCTACTCGGCGGGGCAACTGCTGGTCCTGCGCGAGGTGGAGAAGCGCACCGGCAAGCCGGCGGCGTTCATCGAGACGGACCTGGTGGACCCGCGCTACTTCTCCCCGTCCAACGTCAAGACGAGGCTGGAGAGCTACTTCCAGATGATCAAGCAGAAGCGCGCGGCGGCGGCATGAAGAGGCAGTTCCAGGACATCATCTACGAGAAGGACGGCCACAAGGCGCAGATCACCATCAACCGGCCGGAGGTGCTCAACGCCTTCCGCCAGCGGACCTACGTCGAGTTCTGCCTCGCCTGCGCCGATGCGAGCGCGGACTCGCAGGTCGGGGTGCTGGTGATCACCGGGTCCGGCAACAGGGCCTTCAGCTCCGGCGGAGACGTTCGCGGCTACGAGGTGGCACCGGGTGAGGAAAGCCACGTGCCCGGTTTCGGGGACAACATTTACGAAACGATCAGAAAGGTCACCAAGCCCACGCTCGCCATGGTGCGGGGCTGGTGCGTCGGCGGGGCGAACGTACTGGCGGCCGAGTGCGACATCACGATCGCCTCGGAGACGGCCATGTTCGGGCAGAACGGCCCCCGCATGGGCAGCTACAATCCCTGGGGCTTCGCCTACATGGCGCGGGTCGTGGGCGAGAAGAAGGCCCGCGAGATGTGGTTCCTGTGCCGGCGCTACACCGCGCAGGAAGCCCTGGCGATGGGGCTGGTGAACAAGGTGGTCCCCGACGACAAGCTGGAGGCTGAGGTCGGGCAATGGTGCGAGGAGATCCTGAGCCTGAGCCCCAGCGCGCTGGAGGCGGTGAAGCTGCATTTCCAGGCCGACTCGGAGCATATCCAGGGCTTCTGGGACCTGGGCAGCCAGGGGATCCGATGGTACATGGCGAGCCCCGAGGCCCAGGAGGGCGTGAATGCCTTCCTCGAGAAGCGCAAACCCGACTTCTGGAAATTCCGGAAGTGAATGACCGACGGCAGTTCTCCCGCAACGTCAATAGGAGGTCCCGTGGCAAAATCGACTTCGTCTGAGGGCCCCGGAGTGGGTGCATGATGGATCGCAGTTACCTGGAATGGCCGTTCTTCACGAAAGAACACGTCGATTTTGCGCGGCGCCTGGACACGTTTTGCCGTGACCAGTTGAGCCGCATCGAATCCGAAGACGACGAGAGCGAGGCGGGCCTCGATCGGACCTGCCGGGAGATCGCCCGCCGCCTCGGGGCAGCGGGCTTCCTCGATCCCTGCGTGGTCCAGACAGCCGGCGGCGCCTTCGATGTCCGCCGGCTATGCCTGGGGCGCGAGATCCTGGCGTCGCATCGCGGGCTCGCGGATTTTGTTTTCGCCATGCAGGGCCTGGGCACGGGACCCATTTCGCTGTTCGGCACCGAGGAGCAGCGCAAGCGCTATCTGCCGCCCGTGGTGCGCGGCGAGAACATCGCGGCATTCGCATTGTCCGAGCCCAACGCGGGAAGCGACGTCGCTTCCATGACGACCAGGGCGGTGCGTGACGGCAAGCATTACGTCGTCAACGGCACGAAGACCTGGATATCCAACGGCGGCATTGCCGCCCACTATGTGCTGTTCGCCAGCACGGGCGAGGCGCCCGGGGCAAAGGGTCTTTCCGCCTTCATCGTCGATGCGGATACGCCCGGACTGAAGATCGCGGAGCGCGTGCGCGTCATTGCACCGCATCCGCTGGCGACGCTGAAGTTCGAGGATTGCCGGATCCCGGCCTCGGCGATGCTCGGCAATCCCGGCGAGGGATTCCAGGTCGCGATGGGAACCCTGGACGTATTCAGGACGACCGTCGGTGCCGCCGCGCTCGGGTTTGCGCGTCGTGCCCTGCACGAAGCGCTGGGTCGAGTGCTCGAGCGGGACGTGTTCGGCAAGAAACTCAGCACTTTCCAGCTGACCCAGGCCAAGATCGCTGACATGGGCGTGGGCGTCGATGCCGCCGCCCTCCTCGTCTACCGGGCCGCCTGGACCCGGGATACCGCCAAGCGGCGTATCACCCGCGAGGCTTCGATGGCAAAATTGTACGCAACCGAGACCGCACAGGAGGTAATCGACATGGCCGTGCAGCTGTTCGGCGGAACGGGCGTGGTTTCAGGCAAGGCGGTCGAAACGCTGTACCGGGAGATCCGGGCGCTGCGCATATACGAGGGGACGAGCGAGATCCAGAGGCTGGTGATCGCGAACGAGATACTGAAAAGCTTCTCCAAGGCGAGCTGAAGGAGCCGACGACGTGGCTGCCGCCGCAGGTCCGATACGCGAAGCTGCCGTTGCCGGATTGCGGGCGCAGACGATCCCGGGACAGCTCGCGTCGAGGGCACGCGAGTCGCCGGATGCAGTCGCCTACCGGGCGAAGATCCGGGGCGTCTATCGGGAACGAACCTGGTCGGACTTCAAGCGCCTGGTTTCGAGCTGCGCCTTCGGCTTCAGGGCCCTTGGTCTGGGCAAAGGGGAGCGTGTCGCCATCATGGGCGACTGCTGCGAAGGCTGGGCCATCGCCGACCTGGCCACCCAGTCGACCGGGGGAATCAGCTACGGCATCTACCCGACCGCCTCGAATTCGGAGGTCAGGTTCCAGGTCGAGAACGGCGGTGCTTCCCTGTTCATCGCCGAGGACCAGGAATACGTCGACAAGATCCTTGCCATCGCCAATGAGCTGCCGCGACTGCGCTGGGTGGTGGTCATCGACACGACCGGCATGATCGGCTACGACCACCCGAAGTTGACGACCTTCGAAAAGGTCCAGGAACTCGGGCGCGAGCAGGCGCAGCGGCCGGGGGCGTACGAGGAGATGATCGCTTCGATCAGGGCCGAGGATCCGGCCTTCATCGTCTACACGTCCGGGACGACGGGCGATCCCAAGGGCGCGGTGATCGGCCACGGCAAGCATCTCGCGGCGACCCATACCTTCATCACGCACTACCCCAGCCTCGCGCGCGATCGCCACCGGTCGGTCGCGTTTCTTCCGCTCGGCCACGTGATGGGGCGGATTTCCACCATCACCCTGCCCTTGCTCGGGCAATTGATCCCCCATTACGGGGAGAGCATCGACGATGTGCCGAAGACCCTGTTCGAGGTTGCGCCCACGTTCATATTCACGGTCCCGCGGTACATGCAGAAATTCGCGGCCGGGGTGCTGATCG
>Ga0082335_1005989_pt1 | contig 16197 bp, 11 predicted proteins | sample Subgrocontami58m_FD_72375 | JGI IMG/M metagenome (GOLD analysis project Ga0082335, IMG submission 72375) | Subsurface groundwater microbial communities from S. Glens Falls, New York, USA - GMW37 contaminated, 5.8 m (SPADES assembly) (version 2) ... | reverse complement strand
CGCGAGGAACGGACGTGGCTGCGCCATCTTGCGCTGTGGGCGCTGGGGACCGTGATCCTGCAAGGATTGATCGGCGGGCAGCGCGTCACGCTGAACGCGATTGCCGTCCCAAGTTTCCAGATGTCGCTCGGCGAGATGCTGCGGATTCCGCACGGCATTCTCGCCCAGGTCTACGTGTGTATCCTGATCGCCCTTGCGATTTCGCTTTCGCGAACGTGGATTGAAAGACCGCTGCCGGTCGGCCCGGCGGTACGGCGAATCGGCGTGGTCTGCTGTGCGCTGCTTTTCGTGCAACTCGCGATCGCCGCGACGATGCGCCACAACCATGCGGGTCTCGCCCTCTTCGTTTTCCCCCACTCGACGCCGGAGGGCGGCTGGCTGCCGCACGACTGGAATTTCGGTGTCGCGATTCACTTCGCGCACCGGGCGATGGCCGTGGTGCTCGCCATCGCGTTGACGCTGTTTGCCTGGGCGATTCGGCGCGACCGCGCGGCGACGGTGGGCATGAAGGCCGGCGCGTCGGCCGTGTTGAGTTTGATCGTGCTGCAGATTCTGTTGGGCGGATTGATCATCTGGACCCGGCGCAGTCCCGAGGCGGCGACCGCTCATGTGGCGGTCGGCGCGCTCACGCTCGCGGTCACATTCTGGCTCACGTGGTCCGCGCACCGCGACCGCATTGACGGTAGCTTGCCCCTGGTGGCGCGCCCGATCGCCGCATGACCATCGAAGGACACCCGGCGGCGCCCCCGAAGTTTCGCGATTACGTCGAGCTGACGAAACCGCGGCTGAGCATGCTTTCGGTGCTGACGGCGATGGTCGGCTATTTTGCCGCGCGGCCGCCGTCGAATCCGCCGAAGCTGATCTTTCTGCTGATCGGCACGATGCTGGCGGCGGGCGGGGTGGCCGCGCTGAACCAGTGGCTCGAATACGACACGGACGCGCAGATGAAGCGGACCGCCGACCGGCCGATCCCCGCGGGCCGCGTCGCCACTGGTTCCGCCTTCGTGCTCGGCTGGCTGATGTGCGTGCTCGCGCTCTTCCTGCTTTTCGCCCGCGTCGATCATTTGGCCGCGCTGTTCACGTTGCTCACGATCATCTCGTACCTCGGCTGGTACACGCCGGCCAAGCGGTGGTCGCGATGGAGCACGGAAATTGGGGCCATCGCCGGCGCGTTCCCGCCGCTGATCGGTTGGTGCGCGGGCGAAGGGCGGGTGACGGCGCTCGGATGGATCTTGTTCGGCGTGCTCTTCTTCTGGCAAGTCCCGCACTTCATGGCGGTCGCCTGGACGTATCGCCGCGATTATTCCGCGGTCCACTTCCCCATGCTGCCGGTCCGTGACGAAAGCGGCCGGCGCGTCGCCCTGTGGTCGCTGCTCAACACGGTCGCGCTCGTCGCGGTCAGCCTCGCGCCGGTCGCGCTGGGGCTGGCCACGAAAGGCTACGGTCTGGCGGCGGCCGCGTTCGGCGGGTGGTTCCTGTGGCGCGCGGTCGCTTTCCTCAACGGCCGCACGCGCGACGTCGCCGCGCGCAAACTGTTTTTCGCGTCGATTCTCTACCTCCCGCTCCTCCTCGGCGTGCTCGTCGCCGACCGGCTCCTGACCCCATGACCGTGCAGGACATTCCCCCGCTCAACGCCGGACTGAACGCGCTCGCGACGGTGCTGATCACAATCGGCTTCGTGCAAATCAAGGCCGCCCAGCGCGCCACCGTCGCCACCGAGCGCGCCGCGCACATCCGCAGGCATCGCGGACTGATGCTGGCGGCCGGCGTGGTCTCAACGGTTTTTCTCGTCGGCTACGTCACGCACAAGGCGCTCGTCCACGGCGTGCACACGCCTTTCGGCGGCACCGGGCTGATCGCGCAGGTATATTACGCGATGCTCGCCACCCATGTGGTGCTCGCCATGAGCATCGCGTACCTTGTGCCACGGACCTTTTACCTGGCGCTGCGCAGCGAGTACGAGCGCCACAGACGCTGGGCGCGCTGGACGTACCCGATTTGGTACTACGTGAGCGTCACGGGAGTGTTGGTCTACTTTTTCCTCTACCGCTGGTGGCCCGCGGCGCGCTGAGCGAGCGTGGTCACCTCGCGGACTCAGCGCGCCTTTCCTCCCGTTTGTCATCCATTAGATGACAACCCGTCCGGCCCACGGCCTCGCCATTTGTCATTTAATAGATGACAAACGGCCTCGGCGGGGCAAAGGCTCGGGCATGCCGCGATTCGGCACGCAATATCACCTGGAGACAATCGCGACACCGGTGCTTGCCGCCGCCGATGCCGCGGCGCATCTCGCGCGCAAAACCAAGCGCGCCCGGCCGCGCCCCCTGCGCGGCGCCACCTTGCCCGTAGGACCCGCCACTCCGCTTTGGAACGAACTCGCCGCCACGGCCAACAAGCTGCTGCGCAAGCGCGGCGACAAAGCCCGGCTCGCACGCATTCTCGGCATCTCGCGGCAGCGGCTGCACCTTCTCGTGAAGGCACGCACCGCCTGTCCGGACGCCGAGCGCACCCTGCTGCTCGTCGCGTGGGTTAACGCGCGCCATCGCGGCGAAGATCTCGCCTGACGGCGCGCAACCCCACGCGCGTGGTTGCCAGCCGCAGGCGACGGCCGCGCCATTTTCGAAAGGCGGCGGCGACGTCCGCACCGCACTCCCCGCCACGCAGTGTTTTGTCATCTATTAGATGACAAACACCTCTGCGGGCGAACGCGGGAACTTGTCATCTAATAGATGACAAAACCCTGCGCGGCGGCGGTATGAGGGGCCGGGGCGAAAATGACCGGCAGCATCTGGGCGGGGGCGGTCATGGACGGCAACGGACGCACCCAATGACCTTCGGCACGGGGTTCAAGTCGACTACATCGCGTAGTCGGCGCCATCGATCCCGCCGGGCGTTTGCGGCGGCTCACACCGCGGCGGCGAGAGGCTGCTTGCGGCGGGCGAGTAACGAGATCCCCAGCCGGGTCAGCGCGGCATCGGCGATGAAGAGCACCGCCCAGAGCACCAGCAGCCACGCGCGGATCGCACGCCAGTTCACCGGCCGCGGCGCGCTCCAGGTTTTGGCCAAATCCAGCCGCTCTTCGCCTCCGCTGCGCTGACTGAGCTGCCGCAACTCGAGCAGCCGCGCGCGATCGAAGGACCACTCCGCCGAACCCGCGACCGACACGGGGCCGAAGGGCAACGCGGCCGCGCCGACGCGCACGGCGCCACGGGCCATTTTACCCGGCGTGAGATCGAGCGCCGCCCGAAATCGTCCCGGCTCGATTTTCTCCCAGGTGATCGACCGGGTCGTGATCGCGGCCGAAACGCCACCGCTCTCCGCCACCGTCGCACCCGGGGCGGCCTGCGCGATTCGTGCGTTCCAGGTTTCGTCGTACAGCAAATCGAGCGTCAACCGCTCGCCGTCCACTTCCGTGCGCAGCGCCAGCCCCGCCGGCGCGTCGTCACCGATCAGCCATCGCGACAAGGTCTGCACAAAATCGCCGTAGCCCGGCCAGGCGCGGATCTGCGCCGAGTGGTTGCCGGCGAGCGGGAACGAAACCGCGGCGACCCGCCCGGCCCCGCGCTGCCACGCCGCGACGAGCGGCGCGCTGTATTCGTCCGTGGTGACGAGCGAAGCCGTCGCGCCTTCCTTGAGATAACTGAGGTTGTAGCCATCGACAGTCTTGGGCCACTCCGGCGCGCGCGCGGCAATCTCGGCCCAGCCCGGCGTGGCTTGCGTCCCCGTGGGATCCTTCACGAAGGCCGACCGCGCGATCGAAACTGTTTCCTGCGCGAAAATCGCCGGCAGCTCGCCCGCGTCGGCACTGAAGAACATCCGGCCGTTCCCGCGCTGGGCCACCTCCTTCAGGATGTCCGCGTCGCGATCCGATTCCGTGCCGAGCCCGATGACGCTGACCGTGGCATCGGCCGCGCGCAAATCGTCGACCGCGGCGAGATAATCGCCGAGCTGCTGCCGCGAGTCGTTGGCGTCGGCAAAGAGGATCATGTGCCGCGTGCCCGTGTTGGCCTTTTCGAGTTCGCCCAATGCGGCGCGGAGACCCTCACGCACGACGATGCCGCCGCCGGCACTGACGACGCGCCGCACCGCCTCGAGAATTCGCATGCGGTTCGGGCCGACCTGCGCGAGTGCCACAATCTCGTGCGGCTGCGTGTCGACGGCGTGGACGGAGACGGCATCGAGCTCGCCGAGCAGCTCGACGGCGCGGGCCGCACCGCTGTTGGCCAGATCCATTTTCGTCAGCCCGGGACCGGCGCTCATGCTCATGCTGCCCGAGCGATCCATCGCGATGGCGAGCGCGGTGGCGATTTTCCGCTGCTCCTTCTTCAACTCCATCGACACCGGCAACAGCTCGTCGATCGCCGACGCGAAATAGCCTCCCGACCCGAAGCTGTTCTCGCCGCCCGCCATGAGGAATCCCCCACCCTGCTCCCGCACGAAGAAATCGAGTGCCGCCATAAACTCGCGCGGCAGCCGGTGCGCCGGCACATTGTTCAACACGACCGCACGGGCACCGCTGAGCCGCGCGGCATTCAACGTTGCCGGCGCCGTCACAACTTCGACCGCGACGCCCTGGGCGCCGAGCAGCGTCGCGAGCGGGTCGTCGGGGTAATTCGTCACGAGCACGATTCGCGGTCCGCCGGCCACCTCGAGCCACGCGCTCGCGACATTGTTTTCGGGATGCGCATCGGCCGCCGGTTTGAGCCGCACTTCGTAACGCATCGCGCCGCCGGCAGTGACGCGATCGGTCAGCCGCACGCGACCGACGCCGCCGCGCACTCGCGCGGTGCCGCTGGCCGCAGCGCGACCTCCGCGCAATACCTCCCACGGCACGTCCGCGTCGCCCTGGCCGGCCACGACAAACTCCACGAGGAACGATTCGCCCGCGAGCACGCGCGGCGGCACCGTAAATGCGGCGACCCGCCAGTCGCCCAGCGCCGGCTCGGTGAGCAGCCGAAAATCCAGCGGGACGCCGCTGCGGAGAACCTTTTCCGCCGCGGGACCAAGCGGCTCGGTGGCGAACCCATCCGTGACGACCAGCAGCCGCGCGGCGCGGCCCGCGGGCATTTCGGCCAACGCATACTCGAGCGCGATCCCCGTGCGCGTCTGGTAGGTCGCTCCCTCGAACACGGGATCGCCGCGCTCGCGGCGCGTCACTTCGCCGGCGTAGTCGACGTAGAAGATGCGATCCTGCCGGCCGCGGGCGCGCTCGAGAATGGTCTCGATCTCGCGCGATTGCGCCGCCATCGCCGCCGCCGCTGAATCCGAGCGATCCGCCAGCACCCACAAATCCAATCCGGCGCTCGCGAGCCGCAGCCGCGGATCGGCCAGCGCGAACACCAGCGTGACGAGCGCGGCCGCCCGCAACGGTTCGTGCAGGTGCAGCTCGCGCCAGCGCCACGCCGCCACCGCGACGGCGGGCAACAGAAAGAACCATTCCGGGGCACCGAAGATCATGGGAGGTGGGGCCGGCTGTCCGAGCCGGCTTGCGTTGAGGCGATGACCGCGGGCTGGAACTCAGGCCCGTTCGGAGAATGGGCCCCACCGTCGATAGGAGTCGTGCTCATTCGATTCCACCAGCTCCAGAACACCGCCGCTGCGAGCAAAGCGAGCCACGCGACGACGAGGGGATCCGGCGTCGTGTTGTGCTCGAGTGCGGCCGCCCGTTCGCCGCGGACTTCGACGACAAACTTTTCGGCTCCGCGGAAATCGCCCTGCCGCACATCGGCGAATTGGGCGCTGCCGCGCACCACGATCTCCGACCCGCGCTGCACGGTGAAAAACCCGGCGCGGCCCGGCGCGCGCAAGCCGCTGCGTTCCGCCGCCGGGATCGCCCACGTCGCAGTCGGTTCCGCCGCCGATGCCAGCGCGGGTTCGAACGTCATCGTGAACGCACCGTCGAGCGGGATGCCGTTCAGCGGCACGCCGCCGCCGCAGTCGAAATTCGCCGCGTACGGTGAACGTTGGGTGTCGCGCTCCGCCTCGAGAAAGCGCCGCGCCAGCAGCACCGTCGCCGGCAAACGCGAGGCGTTGGACGTCGCCCAATCGAACGCCAGCATGAGCTTGCGCGCCGGCGGCTGATCGGCCGCAGCCGCAGGCGGAGTGGTCGGTGCTCGCAGGAAAACCAGCGGCCACCGGCCCTGCCACAACAGAGCGATGTCGCCAGGTCCCGCCGCGAAGCCGTACGGACCGGTGCCGAACCAACCCTGCCAGTTCAGTCCGCTGACGAGCGAATCGCGCTCCGGCGTGATCGGTTCCGCGAGCAGCGGCGCCTGGGCGCGACGATCAGGCGGCGGCCAAAAAATTCCTCCGCGCGGCTCGCTGGCAACTTCGGATGCGCTCGCCTGCGCCAGCCGCAACCGCATCGCACCGGCCGCCGGGTTGATGACTGCCCCGTCAACCGCCGCGGCGATTCGCCGGAAGAATTCGGTCGTGGCGTCGTTGCCCTCGATCGCGATGGTCAGCGGCTTCGGCTGCGGCCGGAAAATCGGCAGCCGGTTGTCCGCGAGAAACCCATCATCCGACAGCACGACGGTGACGCGCTCCGCTCCCTCCGGCAGCCGCGCCGAGATTTCGCTCAGCGCGCCGACGGCGAGCTGCAGCATTTGCGGCGCGGACTTCGCGCCACCCGTTTCAACCAGCCACGTGCGCTGCTGCGGGGTCGTGGCGTGGTTCTTGACGAGCGCCCGCCACACGAGTCCCTCGCTCTCGCGCGCGACGGTCGCGCCGGCAAAGCCCACGTTGTCGATCGGCTGCCCCACCCCGACCGCCCGTTGATCGGGCGGCACCTTCACGCGCGCATCGGTGATCAGCAGCGTGCGCCCTGCCGCACCCGCGAGCGTGCGGGCGAGGCGCAACGCCGGACCGAAATCGTGCCGGCCGAGTTCCGGCTGCCAGCGCGCGAACGCCGCGCTCGCGCCGGCGCGGTCGACGCCGCGATACAGCGGTGGCTGGCGCGGATTGGTCGTCAACACGACCCACGTCGTGCGCGCCGCCAGGCCATCGGCGAGTCGCAGCTCGCGTTCCGCCGCTGCGATCGCCGGCGTCCGAAAGGCCTCCATGCTGGCCGAGGCGTCAAACAGGATCACGACCGTCTGCGTGGACTCCGCGCGAACCCACCGCGGCTCGGCGAGCACCCACGTCGCCAGCAGCACCGAAGTCAGCTGCAGCCACAGCGCGCGCGAGGAGCGGAGCCGATCCCACGAGCGGCCGCGCGCGCTATCCGGCGCCAGTTTCTCAATCAAGAACCACGTGCTGGTGCGCGCCACGCGCGCGCGCTGCTGCAGGAAATGGATCGCGAGGATCGCCGGCAGCCCGAGCAGCAGCCACAGCCCCGCGGGATTGGCGAACACCGGCAGCATCTCAGCCCGTCCCCCTCACGCCGCCGCTGAGGGGATTGTCATCCATTAAATGACAAACCGGTTTGTCATCTAATGGATGACAATGCGTCGGGCACAGCACCGTCATGCCACAGCCTCCACGGCGCCGCCGGCGAAGGGTTCGCCGCCGAGGAGGTGGACGAGCGCACCCTCGGCCGGTACCCGCGCGAACAATACGCCGCGCTTGCGCGACGCCTCGCGCCACAATTCGAAGTGGCGCGCGTACGCCGCCCGGTAGCGCCCAGCGAGGCCCTCGTCGATCCGCTGGCGGCGCACGACGGCAGTCTCGCAATCGGTGAGGTTGACGTTCCCGCGCCAGGGCAGTTCGGCTTCGTCCGCGACCGACGGCGCCAGCACCACGCCGACGCCGGCCCCCGCGGCGAGCGGCACCAGCACCGGCGAGGGATCGCCGGGGAAAAGCAGATCGCAGATCAGGATCTTGAGCGCGCCGGACCGCCAGTGGAACGGCCCGGGCGCAATGGAATCGACAGGTCGATTTGTGGGCGGGGTGCCCTCACCCCGCTGCGCTGCCGGTTCCCCGCGGGGTGAGGGCACCCCGCCCACATCTTGCTCCAACCGCTGCCGCCAGCGATCGGCCCGCACTTCGGTGGCGGCGACGGCGCGGATCGCCCGCCCGACCGCGGCGTTGATCCGCACGGGCGCGCCGGCGCGGTCGGCGCATTCGACGCAAAAGGCGACGAGTTCGTCGGTCCGCAGCGCCTTCGCGGGCGTGAGTGTCATCGAAGCGGATACGTCGACCAGCACGTCGACGAACGGCGCGACCTCGGCGCGGTACAGCTTCATCGTCAGCGCGCCGGTGCGCGCGAACGCCTGCCAGTGAATGTGCCGCGGGTCGTCGCCCGGCACGTAGTTCCGGTGATCCTGGAAATCGAGCGAGCTGCCGCTGCCCGCCCCGAGCCAGTTGCCGGCCAGGCCGCGCCACGCCTGACGCGAGAAGGGCAATCGCCAGCGCGCGGCGGCGGCCAGGGCTCCGTGCCGGGCCGAGTGCGCGGGTTCCTGCGAAGTCGCGGTCATGCCACGGCGCCCTCCGGCGCGGGCGCGTCACCCGCCGCCTCGAATTCGCGCCGCTGCCGCCGGTAAGGCAGCCCGCGCCACCAGGCCAGGCCCAGGACCGCGGCCGCGATGACGATTTGCGCGATAAGCACGGGGGTCGGCGGCGCGGTTTGGCTGAACATGCTCGACCAAAACGACGCGATGGGCAGCAACCACAGCGTAATATCCGCCAGGCGGTGGATGCCAACGGAGCTGGCGGAGGCGGCCCCGACGGCGGCGATGAGGCTCGCGCCACTGAGCACCAGCACGTATCCAGCCGCGCGCTGCGTGAACTGCGAGCTCATCCAGGTGAGGAGGAGCGCGGGAAAAACGAGCGCCTCGGTCGCCAGCAGCGCGATCCGCGCGATTTTCGCCCGCTCAGACGAGGCGAGACCGGCGAGCGCAACGAGCAATGCGATCAGCAGCAGCCACTCCAGCGCGCTCGCCCAGCCGGGCTGCACAAAACGCCCGACGATGCGGCCCCAGCCGCCGCGCCGCGCCCACACACGCCAGTGGCCGCCCATCGGCTCCTCGGACCGCGCGAGCTCGAGCGCGGCGACAAATCCCAGCAGAATCGCCCCGAACGCCAGCTGGCCCGTCGCGAGCCGGAAGCCGACGAACCACGCCGGAATGAACGAAAGCAGCGGCAGCGTTCGCAGGATCGGCGCCTGGTTCTCCGCCGGCGGCGCGAGTTTCCGCACCGCCCCCACGAGGCAAATCACGAGAATCAGCGCGCCATCGAACACGATCAGCCACAGGCTCGAGCCGGTCATCGGCGGGAACGGCGAGGGCCCGCGGCCGGCGCGACCGCCCATCATCATCATCGCCATCGAACCGAGATTGGCCTGGCCCCACAGCAGCACCACCGCCAGGCCGATCGCCACTCGGCCGATTTTCGGCATGGCGGACGACCAGAGCGCCGCCGCCGTCAGCACCGCCGACCCCCCGAACAGCAACGCGATGAGCTTGGCCTCGCCAGCCAGGTCGACCGAGCCGAAGAAGTAGCGCGCCACGCCGTACGGCAGCATGGCCACGACGAGCAACGCGGCCTGGACGAGCAGCGATATCCATTTTCCCAACACGATCCGCCAGCCGGTCAACCGCGTGAGCAGCAGGAGATCCACGGAACGCGCCTCGAGTTCGGCCTGCAATCCCGCGAGCGCCCGGGCCGGCGTAATCACGAGCAACTGCACGTTCAGGACCACCCAGTACGCGCCTTGCAGAATGCCGAACGAGGCCGAGCCCGTGCCGCCCGCGATCGCGAAAACCGTGAACAGCGTCATGATCACCTGAAAGGCGACCAGGCTTCCGACAAACCCCCGCGCGCGCAGCCCCTGCCGCAGTTCCTTCACGAGCATGGCCGGCAGCCAGGTCGGAAAGTCGAGCCGTTGCGCAATCAACGCCTCGGCGGGTTTCAGGGTGGCGGCGGCCGGGTTCATGCGCAGGGCTTCATCGATTGATCACCACCGGCAACGGCGGGGGCTGGGCCGGCGCGGCTGGTTCGCGCAGCATTTCGACGAACGCCTCGTCGAGCCGGCGCTCCTCGCGGTGAAAATCCGTGACGGCGATCCCATCGGCGGTCAGCCGGCGCAGCTCGAGCGCGAGCATGGCGGGATCGGCGTTGGCGAAGGCGGCGCGGGCGCCATCGCGGCGTTCCTCGACCAGCCGCCAGCCGGGCCGCACCGCCAGCCAGGCCACGAGCGGCGACGGATCGCCGTGCACGCGAATCGTGATCGCGAATCCACCCGCCGACACGGCATCGCGCCGGCGCAAGCTGTCCGTGTCGCCGTGGTGCACCATCCGGCCGCGATCCATGAAGAGCAGCGAGTCGCACATTTCGCCGAGCTCCGAGAGGATGTGCGAGCTGATCAACAGCGTCTTCCCGCGCGCGCGGAGCAGCCGTACCAGATTTTTGAATTCGAGCCGCGCCTTCGGATCGAGGCCCGCCGCCGGTTCGTCCAGGATGAGGAATTCCGGATCGTTGAGCAGCGTGCGGGCCAGGCTCAGCCGCTGGGTCTGGCCCTTCGACAGCGCGTCCGCCGGCCGATCGAGCAGCGCGCCGAGTTCGGTGAACTCGATCACGTCGCTCAGCCGCCGGACCAGTTCGCCGTCGCGAAAGCCGTGGGCCCGCGCATAGAAATCGAGGTAATCGCCCACCGTCGTGTCGCGATACACGCCGACATGATCCGGCATCCAGCCCAGCCGGCGCCGGACCACGGTGGGCCGGTCGATCACGTTCACGCCGCCGAGGTGAACCGTGCCGCTGTTCGGCAGATCGAGCGTGGCGAGGATGCGCATGAGCGTGGTCTTGCCCGCGCCGTTCGCGCCGATCAGCCCGACGACCTGGCCGGCCGCGACATCGAACGACACGCCGTTGACCGCGCGCACCTGGCCAAATTGCCGCGCGAGCCCGCGCGCGACGAGGAAGGGCGCGGCGCTCACGGGTTTGCCTTTCTCGCCTCGGCCGTGTTCTCCACGATTCCGGTGATCAGCACGGAGGAATCCTTCCAGCGGATCGTGTCGAGCGTCGGCAGCGGCGCGAGTTCCGAGTCGTCCGCCAGCGCCACAAACTGGCGCAACGAAGTCCCGGCGCGCGTACGTTGCGTGGTGGCCGCGGCCACGATCGCCTGGAAATGCGGAGTGAGCACGGTCGCAAATTCGTCGATGTGTCGGCTGAACTGCGCAGTCGTCGGCCGCAAGGTCACGCGCGTGCCGGGCGCGATCTGGTCGCTGGCCCACACTGCGCCGGCCTCGTCCACATATTCGAAATCGCGCAGCGCGGCGGCCACGCTCGACTGCACGATGGGCGCGCCGTCCGCCGACCGGCCGACCAATTCCACGCGCGCGCGGGTCGGCGTGAGCCTTCGCAAATGCTGCGCCTGCCGCGCGCGGCCGCGAAACCAGTCGCCGCTCGCCCGCCCTTCCTGCCGCAGGTATTCCAGCGGCCGCCCGGGCTGAAAGTTCGTGTCGTCCGCCGGCACCGCCGCGCAAATCGCATCGTCCCCCAGCGCAAAGCTAGTGCCGACGAGCAGGCCGGTGCGCGACACCTGCTCCTGGAAGACGGCCGCCTGGTTGTCACCCGGCAACAGCACGACCAGCGCGCGGCGCGCGCCCTCGCCGCCCAGGCCGTCCTGCAGGTAAATCGCCACCACGAGCACACCCACCGCCAGGAGGGAAATGACCGGCACGCTGATGAACAGCCATTGGCGGCGCTTCACCGGCGCGATGGCGAACAGGTTGACCGGCGCGACGAGGACCGCGAATCCAACGAAAAAATACACGAGCCAGTCGCCCGCCCGTTTCGCCGGCGGCACTTGATCGGCGAGCCCGCCCTTCTGCAGCGACAAATCGAAGGGAATCGCCAGCGACGAGGAGAAAATCGCGTCGCGGCTGAACAGCCCCTCACTCGGATGCGCGCCGCTGCCGCTGATGGGCTCGCGCAAGGACACGATGGCACCGGCCCCATGGCGCTGCAGGTTCGCCGCACCCCCGGCGCCCGGCTGGTCGGGGGCGAGATACAGCATGCCGCCCAGCGCGACCCAGTTGCGCAATGCCGCCTGGTTGGCCGGCGGCATCGCGGCGAATTCATCCGCCCGCAGAATGATGCGCGCAAACGGCGACCAGATCCGCCAGTCGCCGAACGACTGCGCGGGATCAAAGACAAAGAGATTCGGCGCGCCGCGCAGCAGCGGCTGTGGTCCGACCGCAAATGAACGCGCCCCCGGATACTTCGGGCGCGGCGGCGGCGGATCCGTCTTCAACCCGACGAGATGCGAGCGCACCGTGTTTTCCAACGCAGCCGAGACCGCCCACGGCACCATCGCATTCGATCGATTGCCCGAACTGAAATTCAGCCGCGTTTCGGGAATGCCGGTGCCAGCGAGCGTCACGGTGCAATTGGCCCAACTGCCGGGGCCGTAGCTCCCGGACCGCACCGAGCCAGCGTCGCCGGTCGGGACAAACACCCAACGCTCGCCGCTGCGGCTCGCCGGCACCGTGAGCGTCGTGCCGGAACGCGTCAGCATCGTCGCGCCGCTGTTCGCGACCATGTTGAAATCGAAGGCCACCTGCCAGCGCAGCTCGCGCGCCTGTTGGTTGTCGGTGGCAATCCGCACCGGCACGAACCCGAAACGCGGCAGGGATTCGCCGGGAATGAAGAACGTGGCCTTGAGGTGATCGCCGTTGAAGGTCTGCTGCATGCCGGTGCCCGGCAGGGTCGGCGCGATGGCAGCTTGAACCGCGCCGATCCCTCCAAGCCACAGCGCGACGCTCAAAAACCAACGCCGGCCCGCGCGTATCCCCGACCCGCTCATGCGATCTTCGCGGTCGCGAGCGTGCCCGGCAGCGGCTTCGGCTGCGCCGGGATTTCCTCGAGGAGCTGGCGGACGACGCCGGCGGTGGTCGCTCCATCGAGCCGCGCCACATGGTCGAGAATAATGCGGTGACCGAGCACCGGCCGGGCGACCGCCTGCACATCCTCGAAACTCGCGTGCGGCCGGCCATGGCGCAGCCCGCGGGCGCGCGCCGCGGCCGCAAGGGCGAGCGCCGCCCGCGGGCTGGCGCCGAAACGCACTCCAGCCGAGGCGGCCGAGGCGCCCGGCTGCGATGCGTAGACGAGTCGCGCGATGTAGTCGGCCACCACCTCGGGCAGGTGGACCCGGCGCACCAACGCGAGCAGCGCCGAGAATTCCTCGCGCCCGATCACCGGGGCCACCGCCGGCTCCGACCCCAGTTCGCGGTTCAACACGATCCGCTTCAGCACCTCGGGCGGATTGGAGTGCACATCGAGCTTGAAGAGGAAGCGATCGAGCTGCGCCTCGGGCAGCGGGTACGTGCCCTCGAGGTCGATCGGATTCTGGGTCGCGAGCACGAAAAACGGATCGGGCAACGCATGGGTGTCGCCACCCGAAGTCACGCGTCGCTCCTGCATCGCTTCGAGCAGGGCCGACTGGGTCTTGGGTGACGCCCGGTTGATTTCGTCGGCGAGCAGAATGTTGGTGAAGACCGGCCCGCGCTGGAACACGAAGCGCCGGCCGGCCGCCGAGTCCTCCAGGATCGGGTTGCCGGTGATGTCGCCCGGCAGCAGGTCCGGGGTGAATTGCACGCGCCGGGCCTGCAGACCGAGGGCGTGCGCCAGCCCTTTTACCAGCTCGGTCTTGCCCAGGCCGGGCAGGCCTTCGAGCAGCAGGTGGCCTCGTGCGAGGACTCCGGATACGACGAGCTCGATCAGCTCATCCTGTCCAAACAGCACGGTTTGGAGCGTGGCGATCAGCCGGTTGAGCGACGCGGCGGCCTGGCCGAGTTCGACCTCGGAAGGGGGTTGCGGGACGGTGGACATGAACAGGGGAAAGCTCGCGTGACGCCAAGGCGTATTCGTGGCGTGCCGCCGGCGGGCTTATTTGAAGAAATTTTTCACCGCGGCGCGTTCGGTGGGCGTCAGGCGATTGACCCAGACGGCGTCGCCGCCTTTGGCCGGCGCCGCGACCGCCCCCGCCTGCAGGGGCGCTTCGGCGGCGTTGGGATCCACCCTGTGCGCGCCGGACATGGTGCCGAGCTTGTCGCCGAGGGCGAAGCGCTTGAGGTCGCCGGCGCCGAGCGCCTCGGCGTTGCCATCGCCCGCATCGCTTTGCTGACCGGCCAGCATCAATGGCGCCGAGTCGCCGCCGCCGCCGGGCCCGCCGGCCATCGCTTCGCCGTCGGGTTGCGCGACCTGCGCGCCCGCGCCCATGGCGCCGGAAATGCCCCGCAGGCCTTTCGCCGCGTTCGCAAGTTGCTGTGCGAGCTGCGCCCGCTGCTCGGCGGTTAGATTTTTCAAATCGCCCGCCGACGCCGGCAAATTCGCCAGCAACGCTTTGTTGGCGGGCAGAGCGCCATCGCGCAGTCCGCTCAGCGCCGCGGCGAGCTGGCCCGCCGGCCCGCTCAGGTCGCCGCCGTCGTTCGCCGAGCGCAGCGCGTTCGCGGCGGTCTCCAAGCCGCGCCCCAAAGCCGCTGCGGAAATTTCCGTCTGGTCCCGCAACGCATCGGCCGCTTCCAACGCCGAATGCGAGTACTGTTCTTCCGTCGGACGCCGCGCCAGCTCTTGCGCGCGGTCCTCGAGCTGTTGCAGCGCCTGCGGCTCGGCCATCTGCATTTCCTTCAGCGCGGCGAGCATCTCCTGCGTTTGCAGCAACGAGGGCGGCGAGCCGGTCGGTCGGATTGGGGTGGTATCGTGCGGGATCGGTGCGAACGCCGCGCCGGCGATCAGGGCCAGCGCAGCTGCCGCCCAGCCCAGCGGCGCGTGCAGCCGCCACTGGAGGATCGCGGGCATTGCCATCGGCGCAGCCGGCCAGGGAACCAGGCCCATCGTGGCAGCCGTGAGCCGCGAATCGAGTCGGAGCTGCGATTCGAGCAGCACGCGGGCGTCGGCTGGTTGAAAAAAACGCCTCCGAGCCCGCCACCAACAGGCGGTCCCAACTGCGACGACGGCGGCGAAAAGCGAGAGCCACACCACATCGAGCGGTTGCCCGAGCCGCCGCAGGGCGTAGACCAGCACGGCGAACAACGTCGCGACGCCGAACGCCGCGGGTGCCGCCAGCGCCAGCCACGCCCCGACGTTGATGCGGCGGGCGAGTGCCGTCGTGCGGGATTCCCAGAAGCCGCGGCTGCTGGAGTGGGAGATCACGGGCGGGAAGCTGGCCGAAACCGCCGCCGGATGGCAAGTGCGGCGGCGCCGGGCCGGCGGAAGCTGGCGGAAATTTCGCTGCATGATGCCATCATGAGTGTGAAATCTCCGGGCTAAAAGCTTCACCGAATTTTGGGATAACACGTCCAAGATTGTCCAAACGCCGGCGACGGACTCGGTCGTCGCAGCCCCGACGGGTCGATCCGACAGGTCAGCAGAAGGGGCGCATCGGCCCGGGCCGGTCCAACCGGCCGCGTTCCAGGACTGCCGGCACGGACGGGAGACGAGTTGATGTTGGATTCGCGTCGGCTCGCTGGCAGACGCTGGGTTTGGCGCGATGCGGATATCCAGTGCCTGCGCTGTTACGGACAGTCGCACCGGCTGATAGCTCTGGTCGGAGCGTCCGCGGTCCTTGCGTTCCCCGGAATTGTGGGCCCTCTCGAGGCGCAAATTCTGTTCGTGGCCTCCTGCCGTAAACGATTCGATGATCACTCCCGGCGCGGCACTCGCCGCGGCCATGACCGCGGGCTGCAGTGCGCTCAAGCAAACCGCGAAGGTTGCTCGAAACGGCCGGGCGGAGTGAGCCAGAAATGGCATGGACGATGAGCTTGCGGGACGAAAGCGAGCGAGCGCCAACTCTCGCACGGCCGCAGGCTCTCCCGCCATCCCCTTTAATGGGGATACCCAGCTTGGCGCCCTGTAACTAAGCTCTGGCAAACCTCATCACCTGACTTCCCTCGATTTCCCTGCCTGCGGCCCGCCGTGCCTTCTTCTGAATCTCACGGCCGGCGGCGATCAAATCCGAGCGAACCAAACCTTTGTAATCATGAAACGAAAACCCCGCTTCCTGCCTTGCGCGCTCTTCATGCTGCCGCTGGCACCCTTGGTCGCACAGACGACTCCTCCCGCCGCGACGCCTGCGGCTCCAGCCGGAGACCAAATCATCGAGCTTAGTCCCTTCACCGTCGATGCGTCGAAGGACAAGGGCTTCCGCGCCGAGAATACGCTCGCCGGCAGCCGGCTGAACACTCCGCTACGCGACACCGCCGCGCCCGTCAGCGTGTTCACGGAGGAATTCCTCGAGGATCTGGCCATCACCAACGC
>Ga0082335_1005986_pt1 | contig 16199 bp, 17 predicted proteins | sample Subgrocontami58m_FD_72375 | JGI IMG/M metagenome (GOLD analysis project Ga0082335, IMG submission 72375) | Subsurface groundwater microbial communities from S. Glens Falls, New York, USA - GMW37 contaminated, 5.8 m (SPADES assembly) (version 2) ... | reverse complement strand
GTTAGGCTACATCGCAGACAGTCAGTGAAAAAGGGTTATCCGGTTATGGACGCGACACTAACGCCTGTACCAGCTTCGGAGGTCAAGAGTGCCTAATAGGGAACAACGATTGTACTTTACCCGATTCGGGAGAGACCTTGACAATCGACCCAAAGCCAAATATCATGGCCGTTGCCGGTGTAATGGCCAGTTAACTTCAGGCTACTTGGAGGGCAAATGAGGAAATCCTATATCGTTCTCAGTCTCTTGTTGACCATGGGTTTGGTTTTCGCTTCCTGCGGCAAGGCAACGCCGACAACAACCAAGGCCACTATTCCACCAACGACCTTGGCCCCAACCACCACTGTGAAGGCTTCCACTCCAGTTCCCACCACAGCTCCGAAAACGGCAACCGCTCCCAAGTTGTTGACCTGGGCTACACTCGACGTAGGCTCTTCAAGCTACAATATGACTGCGCAGGGTGGCGAGGCTGTTAGGGACAAGACAGGAGTGCCGGTGAGGATTATCCCAGTTGGCAACGACCTGGGAAGGGTAACGCTTGCGCGGTCCGGAAGTGTCCAGATGGTTACTTTGAGCGACGGCGGATACCTCGTTCGCGAGGGCATACAGGACTATGCCAACCGTGCCTGGGGTCCGCAGCGGATGCGCATGCTCTATCAATTGAATGGCGGGAGTGCGAACGGCGCTATCGTCAGGGGTAACTCCAAATTCAATACGGCCTCCGATCTGAAAGGCGCGAAAATCCCCTTTGTCCTTGGCCTGCCGGGCCACAACCAGGGGGTTGAAGCAGTGCTTGCCTTCGGGGGACTTACCTGGGCAGACGTGACCCGCGTAGAGTTGCCTTCTTATGCGGCCTCTCTCGATGCCGTGATCGACGGCAAAACCGATATCTATTACGGTGCTCCCAACTCGGCCGGGACTCTCAGAATATCAACAGGTCCTGGCGGCGTCCGCTACCTGCCGCTTCCTCGCGCCGACAAAGAGGGATGGAAGCGTTTCAACGCAGTATCGCCCGCGGCGTTGCCGAGTACCGTGACCGAAGGGCCTGGCCTGTCAGCCGCAAATCCTTATGAAGGTACTGCCCAACCACAACTCATGGACGCCTACGATTTTCTGGATGACGATATTGCCTACTTCACCACCAAGGCATGGGCTGAAAGCTCCTCCATCTACAAAGCGAGAGGGGGGAGGCTGGCCTTCGGGGACCTGCAATATGTCCTGGACGTGGTAGGGATAGTCCGCTTTGCCTTCCATCCCGGGTCCATAAAATACTTTAAGGAAGTTGGCAAGTGGACTCCTCAACTTGAGGCCTGGAACAGCAAGGTCCTTGAGCGCGAGGCGAAGTTATTGAAAGCATGGGAAGCATGTCTTGCCGAGGCGGACGCAAGTAAGTTGACCGAGGACAAGTTGCCCGCCCTGTGGGACAAATACCGGAAAGACATTCCCATGATTCAGCCATAGCACCCGGCGACCAGGCCCCTTCAGGTGGCTCACGCGGGCCTCTTGTTGGGGCTTGGTCCCTGTACCATGTGGCGCAGTGTGGACGTGGTTCCAATGATTGCGCCCCGGCTTTCGATATTCCAGAGCGATTCCCATGGGCGAGCATCACCGAATCGTCCTGAGAGCCAGAGGGGGCCATGAGGAGAAGGTTGATATGGCCCGCAAAGCCATGATCCGGTCATCCAGAGAGCAGTGCTCTGGATGTCTGCGCTGCGTCCTGGCTTGCTCATTCTTCACTTCTGAAGAAAAGGCTTTTAGTCTGTCAAAGGCCAGGATTCAAGTCCTGCCTGGCGAAACTGACGCAGGGCCGTTCGAGATTACTTTCTCGTCTGAATGCGACGGGTGCGGTATCTGTGTTCGGTATTGTGATTTTGGTGTGCTAAGCCAGGACTAGGAGCAGTACATGGGCATGCTGGGAGGGTACGCCGGCAGTATCCTGAAAGTCGACCTGGGCACGGGCAACATCGATATTGTACCCCTAACCCCGGAACTCGCTAAGCAATTCATCGGCGGGGCCGGAGTCAATGCCCGGTTGGCCTGGGACTATGTCAGACCTGGCGCCCATCCTTTGTCTCCGCAAAACGCACTTATTCTCGGCGCCGGTCCGTTGGTGGGCACTCTTGCCCCAGGCGCGGGCAAGACTAACATCACCTTTAAGTCGGTCCATCCCCATTTCATCGGTTCCTCGGGCAGCGGACATCTGGGGATGATCAAGTTTGCGGGTTACGACCATGTGATAATCACCGGGAAGGCAAACGACCCTGTCTGTCTCGAAATAGGAGACAAGGTGCGGATACGCCCCGCGGCCCACCTTTGGGGTAAGGATACCTTTGAGACGACAGATGCTATCTGGCACGAACTGGGCAGAAAATACGATGTCTTAAGCATTGGGCCGGCTGGAGAACGCCTGGTAGCAGATGCCAGCGTTATAGCCAACAAGTATTCTGCTTTTGCCCGGACCGGCATAGGGGCAGTCATGGGCTCCAAAAACCTGAAGGCTGTTGCGGTCTATGGCAGCCGGAGCGTCAAAGTGGCCCATCCGCGGCGGTTCATGGAGGCAGCGAACAAGCTGACCCGGGAAACCATGAGATTGGTTGACGTTCCCCGGCTGCGAAAGTACGGTAGCCTGATTAACCTTGAGTCGAGGCTCAAGAGTGGAAGCCTGAGCTACAAGAACTTCCGTCAGGTGCAGAAACCGGGGGACCGGTTTGTTCAGATGATCGGCCTGGAGAAGTTCGAGCAGGGGGCTGAACACGGCCCGGTGAGTTGTCTTTCCTGTCCGGTGGGTTGCAAGCATCGTCTTCACTGGAGAGAAGGTGAATACGAAGGCATGAGCCTGCTCCTGTCCTGCGCCATCGGAGCGACAAGGAGTTTTGCCAATTGCGGGGTCATGAGTTGGCCCGAGACGATCAAATGCACCGAGATGTGTAATCGCCTGGGGATAGACTATTTGTCAACCTCAAACTTGGTGGGCATGGCTATTGACCTTTTCCAGAGGGGAGAAATCAACCGGGCGGACACTGGTGGATACGACCTTGAGTGGAACGCGGCCACAGTGTTCAAGCTGCTGAGGGCTATTGCCTATCGGGAAGATTTGGGCGATGCGTTGGCCGAAGGCCTGATTGAGGGCCCGCGGCGTATTGGTCGTTCAGCAGTGGAGAGCGTCATCCAATATAAGGGCTTGGGCACCCCGGTAGATATGCGGCGCTCCCTCTTTCCTTTCTCCACACCGTTCTTCAGCATGATAACTAACGTCATCGGGCGTCCTTGTCACAGTAGCCCGACCAGTTGGAGTGCCACTAAAGAAAAGTTGGAAATGTATTGCCTGCGTAGCGGCATGAAGCAGGAGGACATAAAGCGGATCATCTACGATACCGGAGGATACGATGGGCCGCGCTTGACGAGATGGACAGAGGACTACTGCTTTGCGTTAGAGTGTTTGGGGCTGTGTTATCGCACTTATGTATTCTCCTACGCTATCGATGACTGCGCGGAACTCTATTCTGCAGCCACAGGCATTGATATGAGCGGCGCTGAACTGCTTGAGGCGGCGGCCAGGGGCTGGGACATGAGAAAGGCATTCAACCTGCGTGAGGGCGCGACGAGAAGAGACGATGCCGTGCCTGAGAGGCTTCTTATGGAACCGCTCCAGGTTGGAGACACGACATGCCCGCCGCTGTCAATGGAAGACATCGATATAATGATAAGCGCCTATTATCAAGAACGTGGTTGGGACTCCCATGAGGGTACCCTGACGCCAGAGAGAATACTGGAACTTGGCCTGTCTCTGGAGGAATTTCAACGCTTGCCTGGCAGGGCAATCCGATGAATGGAAAGCGCCGACGGAGAGGCCTTGAATGTTGGCATGCTGTCGTGGCTGATTCTTTGACAATGAACAAGGTAAGGCCTATATTGGCCTATATCCGGGATAGGAGGAAACGGCTATTAGCGCATCATTAACTGCTGACGGTATTTTCGGCGAGCTAAAGAAATGCGGCGTCAGTCACATCGTCTGGCTTCCGGACAGCGGGTTCCAGTTCTTGTACAACGCGAAGGCATGGCGGAATGACTTTGTCCCGGTGCAGGTGTGCCGCGAGGGTGAAGCCATAGGCGTCGCCACGGGCCTGTTGCTCGGAGGAAAGAACCCTGTCGTCCTGCACCAGAGCACCGGTTTCTTTGAATCAGGCGACTCTTTACGTGGCTTGGCGCTCGACCTCAACATCCCTTTATTGCTATTGATTGGGCACCGTGGGTGGCACCGCAATTCTCCGGTCACCGATTCTGCTGCCAAGTTCCTTGAGCCGGTCCTGGATGCATGGCACATCAACCATTACCTGGTGGAGACCGATCAAGATGTGCAAAGGATATCGACGGGCTACAGGGAAGCGCAACAGACCAACAGGCCAGTAGCAGTCCTATTCGGAAGGGATGGTATATCTTCATGATGGATAGCTTTGAGGCTTTGAGGACCATATCAAGGCACCGGGGAAACGCTATCGTCGTTGCGACCATGACTTCCCACTTCGAATGGCCCCAGGTATCCACCTGTCCTGATTTGGACCTGGTAGACAGCGGGGCCATGGGCAAGGACTCATCGGTAGGTCTCGGACTGGCTTTGGCGATGCCTGACAAGAAAGTGATCGTTCTGGATGGTGACGGCAGCCTGCTGATGAACCTGGGCAGCCTGGTCACTATCGCGAACATGGCTCCCAAGAACTTCATCCACTTTCTGTTTGAGAATAGGGTCTATCGCACAACCGGTGGCCAACCTATCCCCGCGCTAGGTAAACTCAGCTTCGCAGGCCTGGCCGCAGGAGCCGGGTATCCAAACGTTCATGTGTTCGAAGACCTGAAGAGCCTGGAAGAAGGAATCGGGGACGTGATGAAAAGTAATGGGCCCACTTTTGTATGCGTTAAGGTCGCTCCCGGGACAAAGAAGCCATCCTATCCCATCGTCAGGACCGCCGATATCGTGCCTGGGTTTAGAGCAGCCCTGCGGAAGGGCTAGTCCGGCCTAACTGCCGGGCTGGCAAGCATTTTGGTGCTCTGCCTGTGATTCTTAGATTACCCATGGTGGAGATGCCAGGAGGAATAGCGTGACCGATCAGACAGAACAATCCCGCAATGTAAAAAAGGACGTGAAGCACGCTGCCGAAGAAGCGAAGCAACTGGCAAAGAATGAGGCTAGAAAGAAAGAACAATCAGCCAGGGAGCAGAAGATTGCGGACGGGCTGAAAAACAGGGCGATCAAAGAATCAGAAAAACGTGCCAAAGAGGAAGCAGGGCGCCCCGCCGAAGAGGAGGCGCGGAGGAAAGCCCATTCGGAGAGGGAACAGAAGATTGCGGATGAGATGAAGGCACGGGCAAGCAGGGACGTTTCGCAGCGGTAGTCTTTTCAGTCCGACAACCATGCCTCTGAACGGCTCATGTACGGTGAGAAAACGTGCTCACACATAGTGTATAATACGGAAGTTGTAGTTTAGGTTATTGCAGACTTCATCCATTCAGCCGGGCGTCTGTCTGAAGTATTGGGTGACCCGAACTCCAATAAGCGATTTACTAGGGGGGAGTTCATCCAATGGCCATCCAAGACAAGTCTATTCAATGTTCTGATTGCGGATCTACCTTCATTTTCACTGCTGGCGAACAGGAGTTCTTCAAGACCAAAGGTCTCACCAGCGAACCTAAACGCTGCTCTCCGTGTCGCCAGGCCAACAGACAAACTCGTGGCGGCGGTGGCAGCGGTGGTTCACAATTCCGGCAGATGTATCCAGCCACCTGCGCCGCGTGCGGGAAGAGTACTGAAGTGCCCTTTGAGCCCAGGGGAGATAAGCCCGTTTACTGCAGGGACTGCTTCCGCAAGTAGTCCTTGTAATGGGTTAGCAGGATACTTCTTTGCCGCCCTGCAGAAGAGACACAGGAGAAGAGAACGCCCGATGGGCGGTCCCAAGTCTCTAGTTGGAAAAGGAGGAAGGGATGATTAAACAGACTCATGGACAGGATTATGCTCAGTATGTCAGAGGGGGGAGCTGGAAGTGCAGCCTTTCCTCCACTGGTGCGCATCACTGGATTGTGGGCCGCCAGACTGTATGCAAACACTGCCTCACAGTCAACGGTCCCGTGACTCATGGTCCGGCAGCATCCGGCACAACTCTTACAAATGGCGTCAAGCCAGCAGCACCGTGACTCTGGAAATCCTTCATGGCACGCCCATGTTTCTATCTTCATGAAACACAGTAGGATTTTTACCTTCGGTCTATCGTTTGCAGCTTACCGCCCAATGACCTGACATGCACCGCTTCCCCCCGATTTAATCCCACTGCTGGAACTCCTGCTTCAGGCTGGCAATATGCGACTCGTGGGCCGCTGGTGCAGGGTGCGACACAACACTTTGATTATCATGTGCCCCAGAGAAAATCCCAACAAACGGTCGACAACTCTCGACTAATGATCAGGTTTGTCGGAGGCGACAAAAGGGCAGTATTGGCACGCCGAAAGATGTGACGCAGTGAAAATGTTTTCGCGATTGTCGCTAAGCTGTGTGCTCAGCGTGGCGCTCCTGGCCGGATGTGCTCCGAACTCAGCTACTTCTACTACCGCGACCCCTGATGCAAAGCCGTCCCCGCCGGTGATTGTCGCCACTGGCAGACAACCTCCTTCCGCTGCAACGCCCGGTGACACTACCGCGATACGGGAACGGGGTTCCATAGCCGTACCTCTTTCGGACATGACCTCCGGCGACCGCTACAAAGGGGAGGACGGAGGTCTTTACGGCAAGGGGCTTAACGTACCTCCTCCAGTGCACCGGGATGCTGCCCTACGGGAACTGGCCATGATTAGACCTCTGGATGAACAAGGCAAACCCTCACCTGGTGGCAAGGTCGTTCTGATATCAATCGGGATGTCCAACACCACTCAAGAGTTCTCGGCCTTCAAGTCGTTGGCTGAAGCCGACCATGAGAGATCGCCGGACCTGTATATCGTAGATGGCGCCCAGGGGGGACAGACAGCTCGCATATGGGCGACGCGGGAGGAGCCATGGAACGTTCTGCTGCAACGGCTGCAAAAGGCCGGCATAACGCCGGAGCAGGTCCAGGTGGTATGGGTTAAACAGGCAAACGCACAACCTAGGGAACCGTTCCCGGCCGCAGCAAGGGAACTTCAGGACCAACTGGCTACAATCATGAGACTCTCAAGAGTGCGTTTTCCCAATGTCCGAGTCGCTTACCTGTCCAGCCGTATCTACGCCGGCTACGCTACCACTACTCTCAACCCTGAACCTCACGCATTCGAGAGCGCTTTTTCCGTACGCTGGCTGATTCAAGAACAGATTGGCGGTGGCCCGGACTTGAACTATGACCCTGACGCAGGGCGTGGGGCGTCCCCGCTCCTGCTCTGGGGGCCCTATTTGTGGGCTGACGGCCTCAATCCCAGGAGCGATGGCCTTACGTGGGGGCGCAGCGAACTATCCCCAGCGGACGGAACGCACCCCAGCGATACCGGAAGAAGAAAGGTCGCCCGCATCCTTCTGGACTTCTTCAAGACATATGATCTGGCCCGCCCATGGTTTGTTAGGTCCCCTTAGCCCCAGGGACGACATGCAGGCACCAATACCCCGACCATTGCCGGGCCGAGAAGTTGCCAATTGGCCAAGACAAAAGTCACAGACGTGTTGGCTTACCTCCATGTACAGTTTCTTAAGGAGAGTGGGAATTCCCGGTGGAGATCAACGTGAGAAGCGACTTAAAGCAATTCATGGCATTACTCGCCTTACCCGCATTAATCATTGTCACTGCGTGTACGGCGTCGCGCGCTCCGGCACAAACGCCAAGCCCAACATCCGCTGTTACCACAACAGTTGACCAGATTCCGAAGCCAACTCCGAACACAACTCCTACCCTCGCACCTGGCTCTTCCTCATCTCCAGCGACGTCAGCCCCTGTCGGCTACGTTGATGCGGGAGTCGTTGATAGCTCTGAAGTCACCTTCACCAGCGAAGGATTCAACATCAAGGCTTACCTTGCAAAACCAAAGGGTGGTGGGGCTTTCCCTGGCCTTATCATCATCCACGAGAATAGGGGACTAACCGATCACATCAAAGACGTAGCGCGCCGGTACGCTAACCAGGGGTACGTGGTCCTGGCCACTGACCTCTTGTCTAGGGTCGGCGGGACAGCCCGGTTTTCAACTACAGACGATGCAGTGGCAGCCATAGGGAAGCTCACTACTGACGGAGTCATGCAGGACCTCAATTCCGCCTTCAATTATCTTCAATCTCTTACATACGTGAAGAAGGACCGGGTTGGAGTCCTGGGCTATTGCTGGGGAGGAGGGAACTCATTGCTGTTTGCAACCCGGAATCCTCAACTCAGGGCAGCCGTGGTCTACTATGGCCCCAATCCAGCCAATATAGATGACGTGGCGAAGATTGCCGCACCTGTCCTGGGCGTATATGGGGCTGAGGATACCAGGATAACCATGAATGTGCCTGCTCTGGAAGAAGCCATGAAGAAATACAACAAGCCCTTCGAGCACAAGACATACGCAGGGGCGGCTCACGCCTTCTTCAATGATACTGGAGCCAGATACAACAGGGAAGCATCCTTTCAAGCCTGGCAAATCACACTCGCGTTCCTGCAACAGCACCTTAAGAGTTAGTATCCTGTCTTCCCGCCGACCTGCCGGGGGACAGTAATCGTGTTCCCCTGCTTGGAAACGAGGTTCCCCATACTCTTGGGGTAGGCGTCGATTGGCCGCTTGTGGGCTGGAGATGACTTTCTGGGGCGGAGACGGGAGCTATCTCAAGTACCGCTGCCCTGTGAGGCTACAGGCAAAGGCAAGTGCCAATCCCGCATTAAGTGCACAGCGTCCCCCTATGGTTATGTGCTCAATCTGCCCATACTGGACGACCCCCGGCGGCATCCACCCGTGCCCCAGGGAGAGCAAGAAGTGGGCCAGGCTGTACCGGCTGCGCACATCGATTGAGCGCGTCAATAGCCGAACGGACTCTATACCGCCTGCAACTGTCACCCCAAAGGGATCCCTCATACTTCCGGAATGAGTTCACCTCCTGGGTGGAAGCTTATTACAAGCTATTCAGCTTCACGTTGTTCGCCAAACCAACGGATCATGGACGGGTACACATCAGGACGAGTACACATCATTGCCCGGAGCAAGTGCCCGGAGTATAATGCTGGAGTTGCGGGGACGGGTTGCGTTTTTCGTTGCATTGCACTTTCGTAGGGTTTCCCTGTTCGGAGCGGAGGAATTGAATGTACCGGACGAGGCGGTTCTGTTGCAAGATTTCGGCATTCCTTCTGGTCCTCGCGCTGCTGATTCCTACCGTCCAGGCCTGCAACACTCCGGGCCCGGGCAATCCGGGGACTCCTAGGCCGAACACGCAAGCGCAGAATCCGGCCATTGAGCAGATCGATTCTCCCTTCGACTTGGGGCATGTCAACATCATGTTGGCCAGACCCAACGGTGTTCCGTACTACTATTATGAGACGGCCAACGCTCGTGGGAAGAAGGTGGAGTTTGATCTAAAGATATACAGAGACCTCGGCGTTCTGGGCGGTTCGCTCACAGACCGGGTCATAGAGCCCCGTGGAGGGAAGATTGTCGCTGGTGATGAGGGGAACAGCTCTGTGACAGGTGAGTTTGCCGTCTGCGGGGGATACGCTCTCAGGGAACTGTTGAGGAGCTTTGGCAATACCACTCCCATGGCAGGTTGGCGAATAGAGCCCGGAGAAGTGTTCACCAAGCTATTCGGCGCAGGTCTGATCAGCAGCAAGACAGATGTAAAGAACAATGACCTGGTTTTCTTCTTCACGCCCGATGGCGTAATCCACCACGCGGCCATCGTTGAGAGCACAAGCTCCGGTACCGTTGTCCGCAACAAAGACGAGACTAGCGCGGTGTTCACGGCCCCTCTGAATGCAGCCTTCTTTACCGATGCTGTCTGGAAGCAGGCCCACGGCGTCCCGTCAATCTACCGTTTCACTGAGCCCGACATCCTTATGATAACTGATACTTCCAAGTCGGGGTACAAGAATAAACCTGGGGACGTCTATTTACAGAACGTCAAAGTTGTTGTCAAGGTGCCTCAAATACCGGATAACGCCCGTTCCATTCTTATCACCGCAGACGGCGCGGGAATCCTTCCGAATGAGCAGAATAAGCTGTTCAGAAAAGGAATACCAATAGCCAGCAAAGTCGAACAGGAATTGATATTGCCCCTGGGGTACAAGAAGGTCACGGTGGAAATAAAGGATTCCTCCGCCAGCGACGCCGAGAATTTTGGCTCTGGCACGACGCTCGCTTCCCTGGACGGGAAGATAGAGCTCAAGGATGAACACTTCTTCAAGCCCATACTGATGACCTATAGCTTTGAGCCTCAGAAGACAACGGTTTCCCCACCGACGTTAAGAGGAAAACTGTATCTGGGCGCCGCTCCCTACCAGCAAACAGACAAGATGAACCATGGTCTATTCGAGATCGAAGCGGCGACCGGCAAGTCACGCCAGTTGACCTATCGCGCCACAGACGGTGTGGCTGTCTCACCTGACGGCTCCATGGTCGCTTCGGGAATGCTTTCCGAGACCGGGTCCGGCCCCGGTGACCCCCAACTGGCTTTCTACAATCTCAAAGACAACAACAACTCAATACCGTCGGTGTTCACCTTGAGGCCCGATGACAACGGCCCCAAGCAACTTACTGGTCCCGCATGGTCGCCGGATGGCAAGCTGCTGGTGATCAGCGATGTTGGAGATCTGCGTCTCTACGATCCGGCAAGGAAGTCAGGATCACGGAAGATTGTAAGCGGCTGGGACTCGGCATGGTCGCCAAACGACAACCGCCTCGTAGTGGCTGGCAATTCCGGCCTCCAGATCGTGGACAATGTTCTTGACATGGAAGACCCGTGGTACCAAAGCAAGACGCAGCTTGTGGGCAACACCTTCCTTGGTTCGGTGACCACGTTGCAGGGTACTCCCACCGATGCCAACCGTCCCGAGTGGTCTCCCGATGGGAAGAACATAGCGTTCATCTCCGCCAAGGGCGTCTGGGTCATAAGCGCAAGCGGCGGCGCTCCGAAACGGCTGACTCCCGACGGCTGGAAGACGTCTGCCCCAGTGTACTCACCAGACGGCAGGTACGTCGCTTTTGTCCGAATGGAAGCAGAGCCGGATGGCGGGGTCTGGGTGATGGATGCGGCGGATGGTGGCAACCCGCGTCAGATAGTGAAGACCAATCTGTCCAACATCTGGAGAATAGACCTGGATTGGGCGTTCGCCCCCGGTGATAGAACGCCGATGACCACAACAACGTCTTCCTCGCGAACAACTACGACAACTACAACGGCAACGCCGGCGCGAACGACTACGCCTACGCAGGTGCCGTCGGCTACACCTCCGGTGGTGCGGAATCGCATCAACGGTTTCAGACTGGTGCTGACCAGGCTTGGCAGCGGTGACAAGCCGGGGACCACGTCGTATGAGATCGACGCCGTGGTCACTGCGACGGTACAAGACCAGCCCGCGGTGACGGCCACGGTTATTACTTCAGTGAACTCCGTTCCGGTTTCGAGCACTATCCGGTATCCGGGAGAAACCGTTACCATCATGCTGCAACGGGCGGACCTCACGCCGGGCCAAGTAGTGCAGGCGACGTGTTCGCTGTCCCCGAATGGGAATATGATGACGGCTTCGGTCACAGTGCCACAATAGAATGCAGGTGGAGTCCGGACCCTGGCTCTCTTGGAAAAACGAAAGGCTGACCCCCAAAGCCATGATGCGCCTTTCCTCGGTAAGCAAGAGATGGGGAAGATCATCATTACGTCGACGCATGTAGTTCCAGACAGCGCGCCCGGCATCTGGCAAAAACGGAACGTAACGTCCTTTGAGCCCCTGTCAAACACTTCAATGCGGTTCTTGTCCCTTTCGAGGTCAGATTGCCTCAAACGCAGACACTCAGATCGGCGCACGCCTGACGTCCAAAGTAGTTGGATTATGGCTGCATTCTTGGCGCCAAGGACCGTGCCGGGTGGTGAACAAGTACAAGATGGCGAAGCACTTCACCTGGACTATTGCCGAGGCTGCTTTCGCCTACGCCCGCAACGAGCGTTCTATTGGGGAGGAGGCGGCTCTGGACGGCCTTTACGTGTTGCGCACCAACGTCCCCGCGGAGCGGATGGACAGCGCCGGTAGGGAGCCGAGCCGACCTCGGCTTTCCATCTGTTTACTCAGCCCACTCCCTTACAGCAGCGCGCCTTCGACCTCCTGGGGATACTACCCAGCCGCATGTAGACAAACAGTACCGCGTGTCATCCGCTTTTTCGTATCTACTTTGCCCCTAATGGTCTGGAAGTTCGGCCTAAGCGGTACCGGCCTTATGGCATAATTGGCATGTTGAGCTTGTTCTACCCGCATGGCCGGCGGGGAAAGGCTTTAGCGATCCCCTGGCGTGGCATATAAGACAATCGCTTCGACCTTGAAGGCTGTGAGGTATGGACGGTCCGCTGAGAGACACAGCCGTCGTGCTTGTACCGTGGCAGACGGTACAGCTTGAAGAAGGCCGACCGGCGTGACTGGCAGGAAAGGCCTTGAACGCCCCTTTGCCATGACAGACAAGGCAATCGCCTGAATCCCGCACTGAGTGAGGTACGGCACTGCCAGAAATCGGCTTGGTGGTGGCGGCCGGAGAGTGGCAAACTGTGCAGGTGCTGTTGCCCCGGCCGGCATGGCTGGTAGAAAAGGCTTTGAAGGCTCCCGTACCGTGGCACTGCAGACAATCCGTAACACCTTGAATGGAATGGGTGATGACGGGGGCGGCCTTTCCTTGCCCGTGGCAGAGAGCGCAGGTCTCGCTGCTTCTGCCGGCGTGACTGGCAGGGAAGGTCGCGGTACCGCCAGTGCTGTGACAGGCCACGCAGTTCGTCCGGCCTTCCAGGGAGTGAGGCAGGGACGGTCCGGAAAGATTCTTTGGGTTCGCCGCTGAGTTGTGACAGGCTGTGCAGGTATTGCCTGCACGGCCTGCGTGGCTGGATGGGAACGCTTTGAATGCTCCCGCCCCGTGACATTGTACGCAATTGGAGAGACCTTGAGTGACGTGGGGCACGGGCGGCGTAGCGCTCACTGCACCGGAAATATGGCATTTGCCGCAGTAATCGTTGGTTCTGCCTGAGTGATCGCTGGGCACAGGGATAATGCCGGTGAGCCCATGACAACTCAGGCAGTCTGTCCTTCCTTCGACGGCGTGGGGAATCTTGGGAGTTGCCACCTTACCCCCGGAAATACTGTAGTGACATGTCTCACAGCCTATATCTATTCGACCTGAATCCGGATTGAACGGTGTAGTAGTGAGTTTGCCGTGGCACCGGAAGCAGCCGTCATGCGAAACATTGTTGGTATGGGTCTTCCACGTAACCCTCATTTCTGGGAAGACCACATATTGGACTAGGTCCGAAAAGGTGGCTTGCGCCCCCTCTATTGCGCTCTTCTTGCTGGCGTAGACTTGCGGGTACTGAGTTCTGTAGAAATCGTCAATTGCGTTTATTTTGCTTTCGGTCACCGGAATGCTTGGATTGGTTACATCCAGCGCTTCAACGCCCAGTCTCTTGATGAACGGCAGACTTGAATCGATGCGTCCCTGCGTCATCGCCTGGTCGATCAGGCTGTCTGGAGAACGGAAGATGTGTGTTGCGCGGTTGTGGCAGTCCAGACAGTCCATAAACCTCTTGTCCGTCGCAATTGTTTCTTTCGTGGCCTGGTCCAGCCTTTGCGGATCGAAGAAATCTGTGACAGTGCCATCCGGATTCTCTACCCCAACCCAGGCGATTTCCTGGTTCTTTTCGTCCAGTGGCAGGTACCAGAGTTTGCTGGCGATGTGCCAGTGGATATCCGTGGCGGTATTGGATGCCCCGCTACCAACCCGAAAGGCCAGTTGGAACTCGTCCTTGGTATTCTTCTCATCGGTAGAGTAATGGACGTAGGTCTTGAGACGGTCCTCGGAGAATTTCTCGGGCCAGTGGCACTGCTGGCAGGTGTCTCTAGCTGGACGCAGGTTCTCCACCGGGGTCGGGATTGGCCTGGGATACGTGTTGAAAGTAGTGGCCACGACCAAGGGTACACCGCTCACCTTTGACTTAACAAAGTAGGAAGCCCCTGAGCCCACGTGACAGGTAGCGCACTCTACTCTGCTGTGAGGGGAGATGGTAAATGCCTTGAATTCGGGTGTCATCGGTGTGTGGCAGATTTCTCCGCAGAATTCGGCGCTATCGGTGAATTCCAGCAGCTTGATGCCACCAAGAGTAAGCAAGAACATCTCGATGACGCCCGCGCCAACGATAATGAGTGTACGCCAATTCAAGTCCCTTAGAGGTCTTCTCGTACGCATTCCGTTTTCTTTCTACTTTAGTGTCTGAGAATGGCCAGGATGAAAACTATTGCGCCGACCACCCATAGTATCGGCAAAGTGGAATATAACATGAGCCCCATCAGAGGCCGTTCGAGCGGGAATCTGGAGTAGGACACGAACAGCACCAGCGCAGCAGTCAAGACCAGTACGACAAAACCAGCCTGCACGAGCCTGTCACCTTTCAGAAGATTCATCAGTTCCTGCAACAGGCTCTTTCTTCCAGTTCCTGGAGAACTTGCCCCGGGTTCTTCGGGCGCCATGTGATCAGGATTCTCATGAATACTCAATTGATTGACTCCTCCTTGGCCAGGGAACCATCTTGGCTGGTCGGTCCGTCGTTTACTTTCATTGGACTGGTCGTTGCCAGTTCGACCTTGGCCGCGCGCATTATTCTCTCATATTCGAGCGGATGTTCCTCTTCATACTTCTTCAGCGAGAGCTTGCCTGTAAAGATCGACTTGTTAAACGGGAAGACATTCGGCGCGAGATGGGCGAAAAACATATGAACTATAAGTATCCAGCCAACGGCTAAGATGGCCTCATCGCTGTGCGCAACCAACGCCACGGGCACTAGCCAATTGGGGAAGAACCGGGAAGCCATGACAGGGAACATCAGAACGAATCCACCGCCGACCATGAGCGCCATTCCCCAGAACACAGCGAAGTAATCGAATTTCTCCCTGTAGCTGAACCGGTCGTAACGCGCCCTCCCCCTGCTGACTCCGAACGTGTACTTCATGTCCTGAATGAAATCCTTGATATCCTTAAGGCTGGGGACCATTTGCAGCGGGAACGGACGTTTCAGCCACACAATGGAAATCAAAATATAGATGACGTGGTAGGCCCCATCTGCGGCCATGACAAGCCCCGCGCCGCGATGTATCAGCCTCGTATTGTCCACCCCACCCCAGACCCCTATCCACCATTGGCTCATTCCCCATTCGTGAAACTTCAATGGGAGACCTGTCGCAGCCAGAATAATGAACGAGGAGAACATCAGGATATGCTGGATCCTCTGGTGAATATCGAAGCGGACGATGCTGTTGTCCTCGGCCTGCAACCTTGCTGCGCTTCTATTCTTAGCCATCTAGATGATCTCCTGAGGTCTTTTCTCCCTTTGCCACTTGCCCGCCGCCAATCCAACGTCCTGCCAGCCATCCCACTACCTCGAGGAGCACCATGAGGATCCCCATGCCTAATACAATCCTGGTGAAGACGAAGAAGAACCTCTCCCCCCAGTAGACTGCCGGAAGGAATTTCGGGTCAGCCTCTTTGTGGCCAAGGAAACCCGCCGCAAAAGTAACCCCCGCTCCGGGATGGCATTGCTCACACGTCTTTGCCAGGTTGGCGGTACCCGCGACCGGGCCATCAGGATTCTTTGTGAACTTGATATCATGGGACCCGTGGCAATTTACACAGGTTGCCTTATTCAGCAAATCCACCGCAACTTTGTCCGATGCCAGATTCATGGCCTTGCCATGGAAAGACCGCATGTACGACTCGTAGACCTTCTCTACGATGCCGTACTTGTTCATCAAAGCAGGATTGCCGTGACAGCGTGAATTGGCGCATGTCTGTGCCACATTCTTGGGGTAGGTGGATGCCGTGGGTTCCAGCACTCGTACCACATTGTGCGGGCTCGAATCCACGCTATGACAATCGGTACATGTGGCGACATCGCGGTTTCCCCACCGCAACTGTTCGCCATGCACGCTCGTAAGATGAAGTTTGTACTGGTACTGATGGCAGGAGCCGCATTTTTCGGCGAGAGAAAGCTTCGATAA
>Ga0082335_1005984_pt1 | contig 16212 bp, 16 predicted proteins | sample Subgrocontami58m_FD_72375 | JGI IMG/M metagenome (GOLD analysis project Ga0082335, IMG submission 72375) | Subsurface groundwater microbial communities from S. Glens Falls, New York, USA - GMW37 contaminated, 5.8 m (SPADES assembly) (version 2) ... | reverse complement strand
GGTCGGACCGTGACCCGCTCGGCTCACTCGGCGACGGTACGAGGATGAGGGACATGTACGGAACCGCCCCGTCCACGTCGTGCAGCGCGAGCGCGCGCTGTTCGGGCGCGCTGGCCCGCTCGACGTAGATCGCGCGGTCGGCGACGCCCGCCAGATCCGCGGCGGCCCGTACCCTCGCGAAGGTACGTCCGAGCTTCATGACGACGGCGGCGTCGGTGGCCCGCAGCCGGTCGGCGACGGCCTCGGGCGCAAGCGTGCCGGGGATGATCGTCAAGACGTCGTCGCGCCGGACGAGGGGGGTGCCGGCCGCGGCGGCTGCTGCCGAGAACGACGTGACACCGGGGATGACCTCCGTCTCATAGCGGGGCGCGAGCCGGTCGTGGAGGTACATGTAGCTGCCGTAGAAGAACGGATCGCCCTCGCAGAGCACCGCCACCGAGCGACCGGCGTCCAGATGCTCCGCGAGCTCTGCGGCGACAATGTCGTAGAACTCCCGCAGCGCCGCCTCGTACCCTCCGGGGTGGTCGGTCTGCTCGGTGGTGACGGGAAACACCATGGGGATCTCGATGTGGTCCGGGCGAAGGTAGGGGGCGGCGGCGGTCCGCGCCACGCCCGGACCCTTCCGTGCCCGCGGGTACGCGACCACCTCCACCTCGTCGATCACTCGCCGAGCCTTCAACGTCAGGAGCTCCGGGTCGCCGGGTCCGAGCCCGACGCCGAACACGCGCCCCGGCGGCGGGTCGGGTGAAGACATCACTCGTGCTCGCTTGCGAGCGCGTTGACCGCCGCCGCAGCGATGGCGCTGCCGCCGCGGCGTCCGTGCACGACGAGATACTCGAGCTTCGACGGGTGCCGGGTGAGGGCATCCTTCGACTCGGCCGCGCCGACGAACCCGACGGGCACGCCGATCACGGAGGCCGGCCGGCCGGCGCCATCCTCCACCATGTCGAGCAGTCGGAAGAGCGCGGTCGGGGCGTTTCCGACGACGACCACCGCTCCGGCGAGCCGAGGCCTCCAGAACTCCATGGCCGCGGCGGTGCGCGTGGTGTGGAGCTCGGCCGCGAGGGCGGCGGTCCGCGGATCGCCGAGCGTGCAGATCACTTCGTTGGCTGCCGGCAGGCGAGCCCGCGTGATTCCCGACGCGACCATCGATGTGTCGCACAGGAGGGGCGCGCCACCCTCCAGGGCCGCGACCGTCGTCGTCGCGAAGCCTTCGGATCCGGCGACGTCCCGCGTCAGGTCGGTCATGCCGCACGCATGGATCATCCGCACGATGACCCGTGCCAGCACGGGCTCGACACCGTCCAGGTCGGCCTCGGCTCGGATGATCGCGAACGAGCGCCGGTAGATCTCGGCGCCGTCCCGGAGGTAGTCATCGGTCATGCGGGCGTCGCGGCGGCGAGCAGCACAAGCGCCTCGCCGGAGTCCGCTGCCTCCTGCCGGACGCCGGCTCGGGAGACGACGATCCGCCCGCCCGTGGCGACGGCGCTGACCGCCACGGCGGGGGACTCGCCACAGCGCCGCTCGCACCCGGACCAGTGCTCTGCCGGTGATTCGCCGTCGCGATCGAGCACCCGTCGTGCGGCGGCGACGCGGACGTCCGCGTTCGCCTTCGCGCACGCGCCCAGCCCGGCGCACGCGGACAGCCCCTCCCACCCGCTCCCCGGCTCAGCGACCAGTCCTGCCGCTTCGAGGTCGCGCCGTGCCGCGCCCCTGCGCGCGGGCGCGACGTCCACGAGGGTGAGCGTCCGCCAGGGTGAGATCCGCACCCCGTCGCCGTGCCTGCGCACGACCGCCGCGAGCACGTGGAGCGTCTCGCGGGTGAGTCGGCCCAGCGGCGCGAGTGCGGTGACAGCGAAGTCACCATCGCGCTGCTCGACGATCCCGGGCCGGATGACCGGGATCTCACGCCGGTCCGTATCGGGCTCGAGCCGGACGCCCAAGCGTCCGGCCAGCGCGGCGGCGCCACCGGGGAGCTCCGAGACGCGCCAGGCCCCGGAGGCGTGCGCGTCCCTGGCCTTGAGGAACGCGTGCGCGGCGGCGAGCGCGGCGGCACCCGCCTGGTCGGCGCCGACGCGCTCGTCTGTCCGGACGCCATCCAGGACCAGTCGGAACATCGGGGTGCCGGGGCCGACCCGCTCGGCGACGAGGGTGACGTCGGCACGCTGCCCGAGCAGGACGCCGCTCCCGTCGTCGACGGCGAACAGAAAGCGGCCCGGCAACGCGCCGAGGGCGGCATCCGCGCACAGCCTGTGGTCGAGGTCGTCGACGACGACGTCGGTGTCGACGAGCGACGACGGATGACGACCCGCGAGCGGGTTGGCGACGATGTTCCGGACGCGTTCGTGCTCCCGGGAGGGCAGGAGGCCGGCGGCGTCGAGCAACCGCCCACCGACCGCGCCGCATCCGGACACCAGGCCGCGCACCTGGAGGTTCCCCCGACCGGTGATCTCCACGATCCCATTGCCGCTGGCCGAGAACTCTGCGACGGCCTCGAGCTGACCGGCCGACAGCCTGCCTCCCGGCACCCTGATGCGGGCCAGGTGCCCATCCTGCGCCTCGTGGGTCACGACCACGCCGGGGCAGGCATCGGCACCCGTCCGCATCGCGGCTCCGACGGCATCGGGACCGCCGGAGCTGAATCCATTCGCGTCGATGGAGCGGCGTGTCGGCATCCCGGCCTCGCCCTGGTCGGGCGGACTCGTCAGTTTCCCGCCGCGGCGCCCGGCGCCCGGGCACCCGACCGGGCCATCACGCGCTGGGCGAGGATCGCGAACGTGATCCCGATGCCGGTCCACAGGATGAGTTGCATGCCGACCGCGGACCGGCGGAACTCCCAGAGCGTGGTCGCCGGGAAGTCGGGCGGCACCTCCTGAACCGTCGGGAGCACCAGGCCGGCGATGACCACGATCGCGACGTAGCTCGCAATGGCGACGGTGGTCGCGCGGGCCGACGCGATCCGCATCGCGACGAGATGGCGGATCCTCACGGCGCCGACCGCGGCGAGGAGCGAGATCGCGACCATCGTCGCGTAGAGGGCCGACCGCAGTCCGATCGTGCCGGGAAGACCAACCCCCGGTGGGTTCGACGAGTACTTCAGGAACGGCACGAGGAACACCACCACGAACGCCGCGGCGGCCAGCCACATCGCGGTACCCGCCGGGCTGACCCGACCGACCCGGCCGTAGACGAACGCGAACGCCAGCGCGAACAAACCGCCGACCGCGCTCCCATAGAGGAGCGTGGCGACCGGCAGCCCGACCGCCTGCTGGAGCCCGCGTGAGACCATCGGCGGATCCTGCTTCGTCGCGCCGAGGCCGGCCCTCGAGCGCTCGAGGGTGATGGCCTTGTCGACCGCGGGCTCGCCGACGACCTCGGCGAACGCGATCGCGAGACCTGAGCCGACAACCCCCGCGAGGAGCCCGCAGATCAGCAGGTTGCGGATCATGTCGTTCGGCCCGTCAGTGGCAAGGGAAGCCGAGAAGGTGCCGCCCATCGTGCAGGAACTCGTGGAGCCAGGTGGACTCCTGGTACATCCCGAGCAAGAAGAGGGGCACCCCGAGAACCGCGACCCCCAGAAGCATCCACGGCATGAGCTGCCGGAACGGAATCGGCAGGGCGAACCCGACGTCCCGTGGATTGACGGAACGAACATCGTCCGACATGACAACCTCCTCGGGATTGCGCGTCCCGGTAACGGTGTTCACGACGGCGTGAGTGTCCTGGCTTCCGGATCCCCGCCGATCTCCCGCCTTCCCATCCGTTTCGGACAGTGGCTGTCTGGGAGCGGCTCCCCGGTTACAGTGGCGCGACCGTACCGGAGTCTCACCGGTTTCGTCACGCCGTCGCGTGTGTTCGCCGATCTTACCCAACGCGTCGACCAAGCCGCAAGAGTGCGTCGCGCCCAAATGCGCTGGACGGGATCGGTCGCCGACATCAGCTGCGCCAAGCCGCTGGTTGTCGGCTCGAGGCGAGGCGAGGCGCTGGGCCGACAATGGCCCAACGATCCGGAGGATCTTCGCCCTGGCCTGAACCGGCCGGACGCAACGCCGTCAGGTTCAGGCCAGGGCGACCAGGAAGACCGCGCCACCACATACGTCGTGTTCGTCAGTCCCAGACCCAGGTTCTCGTACAGGTAGTCGACCACGGTCTCACCGATCGTGGTGTACAGCACCTTGATGGCCCGGAACCACAGGGTGACCTCTGGCACCGTGTTCAGCATTCGGCGCCCGAGGGAGCGCGTGAGGGCAGGCATCGAGGGCATCATGGGCGCCGGAGTGACACCCCCGTCCCGACTCTCTCCTGAACGCAGGGACTCCGCCCCGCCAGTCAACGCCCGTATGCCGATCATCACGGCCCCGTGAGCCCCCGCCTTCACCGTCGGGGGCACGCCATCCAGCCACATCGGATCAGGCGGTCAGCGCAGGATTCCCGTGTGCCCCAACGAGTAGCGACCTGGCTGGGGCCACACCGCCAGGCCATGTGGCCCGCTCCCCACGGGGATGCGGGCGATCAGGTGGCCATTGCGCGTGCTGATGGCATAGACGACACCGTTGTACCGGCCCGAGAGCCACAGAATCCTGCCGTCGGGCGAGACACCGCCCATGTCGGGGCTTCCGCCCCCGGGGATCGTCCAGGTGCGAACGATGCGGCCCGTGCGAAAGCTGACCACCGAGATGGTGCCGCCCCCGCGATTCGACACGTAGAGGTACTTGGCGTTCCTGCTCGGGTAGAGACCGTGCGCACCCCGCCCCGTGGGCAGGAAACCAATCGTGCGAAAGCGCCTGCCATCAACTCTCCAGACACCATTGGCCGCCATGTCGGCCACGTAGAAGACCTTGCCGTCGGGGGTCATCTTCACGTCTTGGGGCATGTTCGCGCCGCTGCCCAGGGTCAGCGCCCCCACAACCCGATGGTGCACCAGATCCACCTTGATCACCTGGCCCGAGAACTCGCAGCTGGCGATCAAGTAGCTGCCATCGGCGGAGAAGTCCATGTGGTCCACGCCCTTGCACGGCACGGATAACTGGCTCTGCAGCTTCATGGTCTGCGCATCCCGGAAATCCAGCCGGGCATTGCGCTCGGCCACCACGATCGCCTGCCGACCATCCGGGGTGAAGTACATGTTGTAGGGATCAGCCACCGGGATCGGCGACCCATGGCGCCCGGTGCGTGGGTTGATCGGGGTGAGGCTGTTGCCCTTGTCGTTGGTCACGTAGAGGGTCTTCAGGTCCCACGACGGAACGACGTGCTGCGGCAGCCCGCCGACGTCGAAGTGGTTGATCACGCGATAGGTACGCGGATCGATCACGTCCACCGTGTTGCTCTCGCTGTTGGGCACGTAGATCCGATACGGCACGCCCCGGACGGCCGGGCTCATGTCCCCGGCAGCGGCGTACGCATAGGCATTTCCGGGCTTCAGGGCGAGGGAGGCCGCGGTGGGCACGGCGCGGGTCACCGATGCGCGGGCACCCGGTGACGCCGCAGGTGCGAGCTGGGTCAACGTGGCCACGGTGCCCGCCGGGCCGCGCCCGCCGGCAAGCACGATGTGGTCATTCAGGCTCACCGCGGTGCTGTCCGAGAGTGCAGCCGGAAGCGCACCCGCCAGATGCACGCGGCGGCCCACGGGGTCGACGGCCACGATGCGGGCCACGGGAGTCCCCGTCGCGGTCCCCCTCCCCCCGATCACATACGCGGTATCGCCGAGGGTGCCGCCTGCGGCGTGCGTGGTGGCGGCAGGCAGATGACCAACCACACTCACCTTGCCCGTGGACGGATCGAATGCCTGCACCAACGAGGTGGCAGCACCATCCGGCGTGGTGCCGCCGGCGATGACGATGCGCCCACCTGCAGCCGCGACGGCGGGGTAGCGAAGGGCCGTGGGCATCTGGCCCACCACGTGCGGCGCGGTACCCGGTGCCCAGGCCACGATGGTGCGAAGCCAGGCCGTTCCCGTGTAGCCGCCCACGACATAGGCGGTGCCGCCGATCGCCGCAGCCGCCTGATCGGAACTGGGAGCGGGAAGGCTGCCCACCCGGCGAACCGTGCCCGTCCCGGGGTCGATCCTCAGGATCTGATCGAGTTGCTTCGTGCCGTCGCCCCCACCGAACAGGTACACGGACCCGCCGATCCCGACGGCGGCGGTGTCGTGAATGGCCGCGGGCAGTTGGCCGAGCACGCTCTCGCGACCACCGGTGACCGACACGATGTCGGCGCGTGAGGTGTCAGCGGCGGTGAGCCCTGCCGCCAGCACCACGCGGGCGGCCCCCGCGGGAGCACCCGCCGCGTTCTGCACCGGCGAGTTCAGGGTGCCAAGGCGCCGCGGCAGGAGATGCGCAGGCCATGTCGTGATGGCGACGTGAGCGATCGTCGTGACCGACGCCGCTTGGGACGCGTGGTTTCCGGCGGTTGAGGTGGCCGCCGTCTGACGGGTCGGTGGGTCGGTTGAGCTGCCCGATGTGAGGGCCCAGACCCCGATGCCGAGCAGCACCACGACGCCCGCAGTGATGGCACCGGTGGTCCGGTGCTTGCGCCGACGGCGCCGGGCCGTCTCGCGCCGGGCGATGCGATCGTCGGGGGTTCCCATCATCAAACAGTCTGACGCGTGAACATTCACCGCTGCCTGACAGCCGCCTGATCGGCACACGGGCGCGCCATGTCGACGGCCCGACGTGCGAGCAGCACGCCAGTGGGTCATGCGCTCACGCCCGGAGCGCACGAACCCGATCCATGTCCTGGACGGCACACTCCACCCCATGGCGAATCGCACCGGCCACCTGCGTCGGGGCGATGCCCGTGGGCATCACGCCCCCCCTGCGTCCGTGCCTGGCGGAACGGACCGTGGCAGGCCGAGCGCGGTCCATCCCGAAACGGGTTCGTACTGCTGACTGGCCGTGGGAGGGACCTGATGCGCCGACTTCTCCAGAAACGGGGGGAAGTGGGCGAAGAGATCGAACCTGGCCGCCAGCCTGCGCAGACGACCACCGGTCAGGGTGCTGCCCATCAGGCTGCCCGCGGATGTGCGCACCACCACGTCGGCGTTCAACACATCAATGCCCACCGTGTCGGGCGCGTGCAGGTACCCGGCCGTCCACGCCGCGAAGCACTCGCCGCCGCCGCCCCCACCGTGGTCGCCTTCTCGCGCCTGCGGGCGCTGCCCGCTCCCGGGAAGCGCCCCCGGGGCTCCGCGAGGTCGAGAGTTGGCGGCGCGAACGATTCCGCATGCCCGCACACGACTCCCCTGCAGTACCCGAGAGCGTTGAGGACCTCCTCGCGGGCATCCTGGTGGACATGAGTGCCCCGCACGACGCCACGCGGCGTCCACGTCATGCCTGCGAGGTGACTTCTCCGGCGTGTTGCACGATCCTGGCTAGAATGCCCGGTCCGCAGGCGACCCAAGGGAAGGTTCATGCCGGCATTCGAGGCCGAGGTCCAGAAGACCCGGGAATACATGGAGGGACCCCGCTTTCAGGGGATCACTCGTCTTTACACCCCGCGGCAGATCGTGGAGCAGAAGGGCACGGTACCCACCGACCACACGGTGGCACGCGGCGCGGCCGGGGCGTTCCACGCCCGCCTGCGCGAGCTCTTCGCCGAAGGCAAGTCCATCACGACCTACGGCCCGTACTCGCCAGGCCAGGCAGTCGCGCAGAAGCGCGCCGGCATCGAGGGGATCTACCTGGGCGGCTGGGCGACATCGGCAAAGGGCTCCATTCACGAGGACCCGGGCCCCGACCTGGCGTCGTACCCGCTGAGCCAGGTTCCGGACGAGGCCGCAAGCATCGTTCGCGCGCTGCTCACCGCCGATCGCAACCAGACCTACCAGCGGTCACGCATGACCGCGTCCGAGCGCGCCGCCACCCCCGAGGTGGACTACCGGCCGTTCATCATCGCCGATGCCGACACCGGCCACGGTGGTGACGCCCACGTGCGCAACCTCATCCGGCGTTTCGTCGAGGTGGGCGTGCCCGGCTACCACATCGAGGACCAGAAGCCCGGTGCCAAGAAGTGCGGCCACCAGGGCGGCAAGGTCCTGGTGCCATCCGACGAGCAGATCAAGCGTCTGTCGTCGGCTCGCTTCCAGCTCGACGTCATGGGCGTGCCCGGAATCATCGTGGCCCGCACCGACGCCGAGGCGGCCAACCTGCTCGACGGCTGCGGCGACGAGCGCGACCAGCCCTTCATCCTGGGCGTCACGAGCGGTGCGGTGCCGGCATACCGCGCCAGCTTCCTGGGCGTCATCCGGCATCTGAACGGTGCCGGCGTGACCGACCTGAACGGGCACCTGCTCTACGCCGTCTCGGCCGACGAGAAGGCCGAGGCCGACGCATGGCTCAAGGAGTCGGGCGTGGCGGCGAAGCTCGACGAGATCGCCAAGGCCCACCTGGCCGACTCCACGGCGACTCCGGAGAGCACCCTCGACACGGCCGTCGACACCTTCCTTGCCGCATGGCAGAGCGCGGCGGTCCTCACGACCCTGGGCGAGGCCGTGGCCGAGGTCATGAAGTTCCGCTCCGATGAGGGCGCGGACCTCCCCATGACCGTGGAGCAGTGGAACGAGTACTCGTCACGTGCCTCGTGGTACGAGATCCGCGCGAAGGCCCGAGACATGGGCCTTGAGGTCACCTGGAGTGCCGATCGGGCGAAGACCCCCGAGGGCTACTTCCAGATTCGTGGCGGCATCCCGTATGCCATCGCCAAGTCTCTCGCAGCCGCGCCGTTCGCCGACATCCTCTGGATGGAGACCAAGACGGCCGACATCGACGACGCCCGCGAGTTCGCCGAGGCCATCCATGCGGTGTTCCCGGATCAGATGCTGGCCTACAACCTGTCACCGTCGTTCAGCTGGGATACCACCGGGATGAACGACGATGAGATGCGCGCGTTCCCGGCCGAGCTCGGCAAGCTGGGATTCGTGTTCAACTTCATCACCTACGGTGGCCACCAGATCGACGGCCTGGCCGCCGAGGAGTTCTCGCACTCACTGCGCGAGGACGGCATGCTGGCCCTGGCCCGCCTGCAGCGGAAGTTCCGCCTGCTGGAATCGCCGTACCGCACGCCGCAGACCCTCGTGGGTGGCCCACGTGCCGACGCGGCCCTCGCGGCCGTGTCGGGTCAGACAGCCACCACCAAGGCAATGGGCGCGGGCTCCACGCAGTCGCAGCACCTGGTGCAGACCGAGGTTCCGCCGAAGGTTCTCACCGATTGGCTGGTGCCGTGGCGCGAGCACAACGGGATCACCGACCCGCTCGCCGTATCGCTGCGCCCGCACACTCCCGGTAGCGAGATCCTCGAACTGTCCGTGTCGAACCCGGGTGGCGAGAAGGTGGCCAACATCGTGTTCAGCGTGATGGAGGACCGGCGTGGCCGCGTCTTCCTCGCGGTGCGCGACCAGAACACCTTCGAGCTCAACCTGCGTCGCAAGCGCCTCATGACGCTGATGCACCTGTTCCTGATCCACAGGTACAAGGCGGGGTCGATTCAATACCTCACCCCGACCGAGGACAACAAGGGCGCCGCGGAGTCACTCACGCGTCGCGGCCTGTTCTCGGCATCGCACGACGAGGTGGGCGACATCATCGTTGCGGATATCGACACTCCGCAGATCGCGGAACTGGTGAAGCCGGGCAGCCCGGCCCGCCAGGCGATCATCGCCGGGGGCTAGACCCCCACGCGGCCAAACCCCCACCCCGGATCGCCGGGGTGGGGGTTTGGCCCCATCCTCTCGCGTGCCGACGAGCGCACGCGCCTGACGAATGCCATCACCGCCGGCACCGTGCCGACTCCGAGCACGGCCTCGGACGTCAGCGCAGACGGCCGGGCGCCAGCAGCAGCATGGCGCCCGTCACCACGAAGCCCGCCAGGCACAGTGTGCCCAGGGCGATGGTGATGGGGTAGGTGAAGGGCACCAGAAGCAGAACGCCCAGCGCCAGCAGAATCGCAGCCGTGATGGTCAGCAGGCGGTCACGCATGGGCACTCGCATCGTCGGCGGGTGGCAGGTCGTGCCCCAGTCGGCCCGTGAGCGACAGCCGGTAGAGCAGCACGAGCGACGGCACCACAACCGCCACGAACAGCACCGCGGCGCCCATCAGGGCCCACAGGGTGGCGTCGGGGGCCGCGGCATCCGCCACGGTCACGTCGGGTGGCAGCAGGTACGGGTGCTGTGCCACCGCCCAGCCGACGGCAATGGCGGCCACCGCTGCCGCACCGGTCCATCGCGCCAGCGAGGCGCGGCGCGTCGCAACCAGCCACAGGGTCGCGCCCCCGACCACCACCGATGCGATCACGGCCACCAGCCCAAGCCCGTGAACGAGCCCGTCGAACAACGCGGGGGCATCGCCGTGCAGCACCGGCAGAGCGCCGAGGGCAACCGCGCCCGCCAGAACCCCCGCGATGAGCGCCCGAATCCGGAAGGACTCGGCCAGATCGCCCTCTCCCAGACGTCGGGCATCGGCGGCCGTGAACACCGCGGCCAGGTACGCACCGGTCACCACGGCCAGGATTCCCACGGCCACCGACGTAGGGTTCCACCAGGCGGTCAGGGGGTCGCCTGCCGCATTCCCCAGGGGCACGCGCCCCGATGCCACGCCCCCCACCACGGTTCCCAGGAAGAACGGCGTGAGGATCGACGCCAGACCGAAGGCCAACGCGGTGGGGTTCTCGAATCGCGTGCCCCCGGTATGGACGCGAAAGGCGTAGCTCGACCCCCGCAGGATGATTCCGGCAGCAGCAAGAAACAGCGGGATATACATGGTGGACATCACCGATGCGAAGGCCTCGGGGAACGACGTCCAGAACACCACCAAGGTGAAGATCAACCACACATGGTTGGCCTCCCACACCGGCCCCATGCACGTGCGAAGCAGTGCGCGCACGCGCTCCCCGCGTCGCCCACGCCCCGCCGTCAGGTCCCAGACCCCCGTGCCGAAGTCGGCGCCGCCCAGCACCGCATAGGCGGTGAGGCCAGCCACGAGCAACAGGGCGGCAAGGGTGGCCAGCATCAGGAGGCCTCTGCCATTCCGGGCAACGGGGGTTCCGGCGGCGACTTCGCCAGGCGGCGAAGCGCCCACACCGCCCCGATGGCCAGACCCAGGTACACCACTCCGAGAAGAATCCACACCACGGGGATGCCCCCGGCGCGCGTCGCCGCATCGGACGTACGCATCAGGTTGTAGACGATCCACGGCTGGCGCCCCACCTCCGTGGTCACCCACCCGCTCTCCAGGGCCACGATGGCACCGGGGCCCGCGGCAGCGATGGCGAGCAGGAACCACCTGCGCGTGATCAGGCGTCGGCGTCGCCACCACGTCCACAGATGGATGACGGCGAGAAGCGCCAATCCGGACCCCACGATCACCATGAGCTGGAAGGCAATTCTCACCACGTTGACTGGTGGCTGGTCCTCGGGCGGCACGGAGTCGAGCCCCTGCACCACGGCGCTGGGATCGTGGTGGGTCAAGAGCGACAGCATGTCGGGGATCGCGATGCCGCCGTGCACCTGGCCATCGGAATACCAGCCGCCCAGATGCCAGGGGGCGTAGGCCTGGGTCCGGCCGAGGCCCTCCATCGCCGCCAGCTTCACCGGCTGGTCGGCCACCACGGTGCGCGCGGCCCAGTCCCCCACCAGCAGCTGCACCGGGGCCACCAGACACGCGATGGTCAGCGGCACCACCAAGGCGATACGCGTCAGACGGTCACGCCGTCCGCGCAGCATCGCGACGGCGTATACCGATGCGGTCATGAAGCCGGCCACCATGAAGGCCGCCAGGAGCATGTGCACCAGTTCATGCCAGAAGAAGCCGTTGAACAGCGCCTGAAGCGGCTGGATGTCGCCCACCACCCCGTTCACCTCGGTGAAGCCCACGGGGTTGTTCATCCAGCCGTTGACCGCGATGACGAACAGCGACCCGAACAGCCCGGCGATGGGGATGGGGAGTCCGGCCAGGAAGTGGGCCCGCTTCGACAGGCGATCCCACCCGTACGCGTAGATGGCCACGAAGATGGCCTCGACGAAGAACGAGGTGCCCTCCAAGCCGAACGCGAACCCGAACACATCCCCGTACTTGCCCATGAAGCCCGGCCACAGGATTCCGAGTTCAAACGACAGGATCGTGCCGCTCACCACCCCCACGGCGAACAGGATGACCATGGCCTTCGACCACCTGCGGGCGATGCGGCGATACAGATCATCCCCGGTGCGCAGCCACAGGCCCTCCATGGTCAGCACGAATACGGGGAACGCCACACCGAAGCACACCAGGATGATGTGGAAGCCCAGGGACAGCCCCTGAAGGTTGCGCGCAGCGATCAGATCCACGACGCAATCCTAGGCTGTCACCGGGCCGGCCGCGCGCCCGGTGACAGCCGGATGGATCAGCTCACAACGATGAAGTCACCCGCTCCGTTGACCGTCAGGATCCTCACGGGAGCGTTCACGCGATTGCCCGTCTCGGGGTCGATGGTGATCGCGCCCGTGGCACCGGGGAATGCGCTGGTCTTCCTCAGCTGGGCGAGCACGGTGTCGTAGTCGGTGCTCTTCGCCGTGCGCATCGCGTCGAACAGGACCTTCGTGGAGTCGTACGTGAAGGTGCCCCACACGCCGGGCTTCTTCGAGAACGTGGTCGAGTAGGCCTTCACATACGCGGCGGCGGTTGGGAACTGGTCGGGCGTCGGAACGCCGCTGAACATGCAGTTCTCAGATGCCGGAATGCCCGCGCCCGTGATGAAGCCCGGATCCTGGTTGGCCAGGCCCATGAAGCAGGTGGTCGTGGTGCCCTTCTTCGACTGGATCTGCAGATCCCTGGCGATGATCGAACCCTCGGGGAAGTAGGTGCTCACGTAGACCACCTCGGGGTTGCCCGAGAGCGCCTGCTGCACCTGCGTGGAGTAGTCCTTCCTGCCCTCCGTGATGGCCACCGACGACACGTTGATGCCCTTGCCCGAGAGACCCGCCTTCAGGCGGTGGGCCATACCCTGGGTGTAGGCGGAGGGGTCAACGATCATCGAGACCTTCGCGGGCTTCAGCCCGGCGATCTCGCCGATCTCCACCGGCGAGATCTGACTGTTCTTGGGCTGCACCGTCACACCCTCACCGGTGGTGTCATCGCTCGACGTCATCTGCACCGGAACGACTTTGCCGTCCACGTAGATCGGCAGGTTGCCAATGCCCACGGCCGAGTTGTAGGGCCCCACCACGGCCATGGCCTCTCCATCCACCACAGCCCGGGCCACCTGCTTGCCCGTTGCGGGGTCGGCCTTGTCGTCGGCCTGTATGAGGGTGATCCGCCTGCCGAGGATTCCGCCCATGGCGTTGGCCTCGTCAACCGCGAGTTGCACGCCGCGCAGCATGTCCTGCCCATTGCTGGCCTGCTCGCCGGTGAGCGGCCCCTCCATGGCGATGCTGATGGTGGCGTCCGCTCCCGTGGACCCCGTGGAGTCGTCCGACGATCCACAACCCGCCACGAGGGCGATGCCGGCGACAGCCGCCAAAGCGACTGCGGACATGACGATGCGACGACGCGAACGGATCATCGAACCCCTCGGGGTGCTCGGGGGCAAATGGCGTGAACGCGACAGCCGGCACCCGCCGCCCTCATCCGAACCCACCGTCGGGGGGGGTCGGTTCCCATCCCTACAGCGGGCCGAATGAGCGATCGCGATTCTCCCGCATCCACGGCTCAAGCGAACGTGAGCCCAGATGGTCGGCCGGCGCGCCATGCGTCATCACCCATGCGGCGAACGCGCCCAGACCGTAGCGCGACGGATCGAACGGCCGCACCATCGATAACGCGCTGCGGGCCAGGCGATCGGGGGCGTGATGGATGTGCACCGGCCTATCCAGCACACGGAACGCCATGCGGGCGACGTCGTCGAACGAGAGGTCCTCGGGGCCGCCCACGGAGAGGATCGACCCCGTGTCGCCCAGCCGATCGGCGATCGCGTCGGCCAGGTCGCGTTCATCCACCGGTGTGGTCACGGCGCTGCCGTCGCCGATCAGCCACACCGATCCATGGTCGCGAGCCATCTCCAGGATCACGCCGTAGTTCCAGAAGAATCCGCTCGGACGCGAGATCGACCACGGCATCGGTCCGGCGCGCAGGGCGTCCTCGAACGCCCGCTTCGCGACCATCATCGGAACGCGTCGGCGGTCGGGGTCCTCCACGCCCTCCAGGGATACGAAGTGGAAGTTCTCCACCCCCTCGTCGGCGGCGGCGCGCAGGAGGGCCAGATTGCCCTGGTGGTCGACCTCCTCGAAGGTGACGTGACGCGTGGGACGCGTGAGGCCGATGGTGGAGACGACCACGTCGATGCCACGGCACGCCGCATGCAGGCCGTCGGGGCTGGGGCTGGTCACGTCCGCCTCGCGCTCCTCGGAGACGAGTCCGCGCACGGACTTCAAGCGGGCATCGCCCGTGTGGCGCACCATCGCGACGACCGTGTGGCCGCGCTCCGCAAGGGAGCGGACCAGTTTGGTTCCCAGGGCGCCGGTGGCACCCGCGACAAGCACACGGCTCATGTCCACACCCTACCCCGCCACCCGCAGCACGACCTCGGGAAGGCCCGATGCGTGAAGGCGTGTGGTCTCGTGGTGAAGGACGGGAAGATCACCATGCGTCCACTCGTCGCGTGCCGCCTCGTCCCGGTAGGTGATGGCACCCATCAGTAGCGCACCACACCCTGCAGGAAGGCGAATGTGGCCATGATCACCGCCGCCCCCTCCGACGGCCTCCTGCCACTGCACCCCGCCCTGTTCGTCCGCGAGGACGCCATCAGGGCTCACCCCGGCGCGGTGGACGCTCCCCGATCAGCGGATGCTCTCCCGGTGCACGAGCACGCGCCCTAGCCTGTCTCCCCATGGCCACTCCGCACGACACACTCCCCGATGATGGTGCTCCGCGCCGGGCGGGCTTCTTCCGCCACACGGCACGAGCCGTCTACGGCACGATCATCTCCTGTGCGGTGCTGGCCAGCGCCGCAAGCGCGGAGGAGAACTGGGGGGCGGGAGAGTTCCTCGTCACCATCCTCTCTGCGGCCGTGGTGCTGTGGATCGCCGACATCTACGCCGACATCCTCGCCGACACGAGCGCCGATCCGTTTCGGGTTCGCCTGACCCGCGCGGCCGATAACGAGTTGGCGGTGCTGCAGTCGGTCGTGCCGGTGTCGGTGCCCCTCATCCTGGGAATGCTGGGGGTTCTGTCAGAGAATCAGGCCGTGTATGGATCCCTGATCGTCGGCGTCGTCGCGCTCGCCACGTGGGGTGGGCTCGCCGCACGTCAGCGCGGATCGCACCCGGTGATGGTCGCCGGCGCCGCCGTGTGCAGCGCCCTCATCGGCATGACCATCATCATCCTCAAGACATGGCACTGAGACCCAGCACCCCGGCACGCGAGAGACGCCCACGGAGCCGACGCGGCCGCGGACTGGCCGTTGCCGAGATCCTCGCCGACGAGCGTCCCGTCATCTCCATGCCGCTGGACCACCACAACGCCTACGAGCTCCTGGCCGCCACGATTCTCTCGGCGCAGTGCACCGATGTGATGGTCAATCGCGTCACGCCCGCCCTGTTCGCGCGGTATCCCACCCCAGCCGACCTCGCCGACGCCGACCGCGCAGAGCTCGAGGAGATCATTCACCGCACCGGGTTCTTCCGTGCCAAGGCGAAGTCGCTCATCGGCATGGCCCAGGCCGTTGAGGACCGCTTCGCCGGCGAGGTGCCGGGCACGATGGAAGATCTCGTGACCATCCCGGGGGTGGGTCGAAAGACCGCCAGCGTCATCCTGGGGCACTGGTTCAGCACGCCGGCAATCGCCGTGGACACCCACGTGCTGCGCGTCAGCCGTCGGCTGGGCCTCACCGACTCCAACGACCCCATTCGCGTGGAGGCCGACCTCAAGCAGGTGTGGCCCCGGCAGATGTGGGCCGACACGGGTTTGCGCCTCATCATGCACGGGCGCGAGGTCTGCACGGCGCGTCGCCCGCGCTGCGACGAGTGCGTGTTGGTGCGGGCGTGCCCCAGTCGTGAAACCGGCTAGAGCCCCGTGGACGGCGAGTCGCCTCTGTCACGCAGAAAGCGCTCCAGCTCCGCAGCGAGTTCATCGCCAGACGGCAGGTCGGATGCGTCCAGGCGGTCCTCATTCGCGGCCTGCTCCATCTGGTCCACCAACGACTGCAGGCGCGCATCGTTTGCCACGACCGCGTTCACCTGATCCTCG
>Ga0082335_1005983_pt1 | contig 16213 bp, 15 predicted proteins | sample Subgrocontami58m_FD_72375 | JGI IMG/M metagenome (GOLD analysis project Ga0082335, IMG submission 72375) | Subsurface groundwater microbial communities from S. Glens Falls, New York, USA - GMW37 contaminated, 5.8 m (SPADES assembly) (version 2) ... | reverse complement strand
TCACGTTCCCTATCGGCGGTACGGTAAATCTGCATGCCAGAAATAATGACGTCAAGCTAGAGATAATCGAGCATTAGCTTCCACTACACCTGCGACCCACGTGCCTAACAACCCTCCCCTGACAGACGCTTGAAAAAGCTCTCAACACACTGTAGTGGTGGAGTACTTAACCCGAGCACACCGCCAAGAAAACTTATCATCGGGCGACCTGTATACTTTTTAAACCCCAATGAACCAATATAAATCATATATTGTTCCTGTTTCGATAAAGGGCATTGTTTTTGATGAAAATAAAATTTGGTTGCGAAAAAACGAGCGTGGAGAATGGGAGCTGCCCGGGGGTAAACTGGATGAAGGTGAGCAGCCAGAAGAAACTGTTATACGAGAAATGAAAGAGGAACTTGGCTTTAATGTAACTGTAAAGAGCCTTGTGCAGGCTTATCTCTACCGCATTACTAAATCATCTGACGAATCTGAGGGTGTTTTAGTTGTAACGTATCTGTGTAATCTTATTAAAAAATCAGGAACATTTGAATTACAGGGTGAGGCAGGAAATGCTGAATTTAAATCTTTCACGCCCGAAGAAATCGTGAGTCTTAAAATGCCGGAATTTTATAAAAGGGCTATTGAGAAAGTAAAATAGATTTTTTACCCTGACCCACGTGCCTAAAACTCCCGCTTGAATCGACGCCTGAAAAAGCCCTCAACACACTATAGTGTTGGGGTACTAGACCCAAGCACACCGCCATTACAACCATCCTCACCCTTGTGGTGGGGATGGTTGTAATTATAATTTTTTGGGAGCCATAAAAAATAAACGATGGCTTATGCCTTGGGCATAGTAGCCGCAATGCTCTCACCCACCAGATGCCCGGTCGCCCAGGAAGCCTGCAGGTTAAAGCCGCCGGTATAGCCGTCTATATCCAATATCTCGCCGGCAAAGTACAAACCCGGACATAGCCTTGATTCCATAGTGCTAGGGTTTACCTCCTTAAGGCTAACGCCGCCGGCTGTCACAAATTCATCACCCGCCCCGCGTGCTACCACGTGAAGGGGCACCGCCTTAAGCCAGGCCAGGGCACGCGCAACTTCCTTCTTGCCAACCTCAACCGCATGCCGTTCGCCTGGCTGCCGCAGTTCCTTAAGCAAAATCTCAACCAACGACTTGGGCACCACGGTAGCCAGCGTGTTGGCCCAATTTTTTTTGGGGTTAGTGGCAATATGCGCCTCGGCCTGACGCTGCAGCTCGACAGCAGAACTATCGGGTAGTAGGTCAATGGTGATAGGTAGTGGTGCAACCGCACTGTAGTTCTCAAACGCTACGAGTGAGGACAGTGCAAAAACCGCCGGCCCGCTAATACCCTTGTGCGTAAACAGAAATGGCCCAGTGAACGCACGACTGGGGTTTACCTTAGCAGTTAGCTTAGCTCGGCTAAAAGATAACCCGGCCACTTCGCTGGGCCAGGTTTCTTGCGTAAAAAATGCATTAAGGCTGGGTGCCAGCTGGGTAATGGAATGGCCTAGCGACGCAGCAAAGGCGTAGCCATCGCCTGTCGAACCAGTGTGGCGGTAAGCCTGGCCACCAGTCGTCAGCACAAGCTTATCGCTAATAAGCGGTTCAGCCACGCCCTTTAAAGTTGCCAGGAATTGGCGGCCGGACTTTTCCACCCGCAGCACCGGGGTTTTGAGCAACACACGGGCGGCTGACTCATGGAAGAGAGTTTCAAATACCTTCACCACGTCGCGGCCGTTATCGGACACTGGGAAAACGCGCAGGTCCTCCTCAGTTTTTAGCGGTACACCATGCGTTTCAAACCACGTCGCCACTGCCTGGGGCGTAAAACGGTGCATGGCCGAGGACAGGAACTTACTGCCGCGGGGATACTTGGTGAGTACGGTTTTAACATCCAGCAGGCCGGTGGTCACGTTGCAGCGCCCACCGCCGGAGATGACTACTTTTTTACCAAGAGCGTCGTTGCGATCAATAATAGTGCTGCGGGCGGCCGGTTCGATTTCAAGCAAGGCCGCGGCGGCCATGAGCCCGGCGGCGCCACCGCCGATTATGGTTACGTTCATATACCCACTTGTAGCACGCGCCGGTGAATTTATCTAGCCCCACTAGAAACAATCTGCTATCTAATACGTTAATTCTGATGTACCATGAATACACTATGAAAAAACTATCACACGTTACTGCGCTCGGTACTATTTTAGCTATTGCTTTATTTGGCGCGAGTTGTTCGCAAATCGCTCAAACTAATCGACCGAATTTACCCGCGACAAACATGCCATCTGCCCGACAGCCTAATCAACCCGAGCAAGCCAAACCGCCGGTTGCCGATTCCGCGACATTGAATTTGAGTAACAATAATTTAACCAAACTCCCTGCGTATGTGCTCGGCATGACACAGCTCCGTGAACTAAACCTTGCGCACAACCAGCTCACCGGCGCTCTACCGGGCGAGATTCGTTTTCTCAAGAACCTACAAAAATTGAACTTAAGCTACAACGATATGACAGGCGTTCCAGCTGAAGTGGGCCAGCTTACTGAATTGAAAGAACTCGACCTCTCATACAACCGTTTTACCGGATTACCGAATGAGCTTGGGAATCTACGTAATCTCAAAATTCTCAACCTAACCGGCAACGACTACGCTAAACAAGATTTGGAAGGAATTCAAGCAAAGCTGCCAAACTTACGTGTTATTAAGTAAAATTGGTACTAGCAAATAATTAGCCAGGTTTATAATTATACCGCTCGCCCCTTGCGGGTGGGTATTTTTGCTATACTAAAGATACTAAAACATTGAATTCAATGTAAGCTATTGCCATGCAAACTCCAATTCGCAAATCCGGCAAGTATACGCATATCAAGCCTGATCCGCACCTAACACAAAAGAAACATGATGAACTTAAGGATAAATTGAAGCGACTCAAGGAAACTCAGCCACAGGCGATTAAAGAAATGAAACGCCTGGCGGAAATGGGTGACTTTTCCGAAAACGCCGCCTACGCCCTGGCCAAGGGGCGGCTACGGGGCATTAACCAGCGAATGATTGAACTCGAAGACCAGGTAAAGAGCGCGGTGGTCATTACCCTCACTGGGAATAATAGCGTGGTGCAACTTGGGAGCAAGGTAACTGTTGAGGTTGGCGGTAAAAAATTACGTACGTGATACTGGGGTCTTCAGAAACTAATCCGTCGCAGGGTATTATCTCACACAAATCCCCTATCGGCGCTGCCCTGATGGGACACAAGGTAGGCGACCGTATAACCTATCAGTCGGCCTCCAAGAGTGTCGGGTGTCAAATAATCAAAATAGAGTAAGCTGCGGCAGCAAGCCAGGGTTGACAGGAATCGCCCCTTAGCTCAGGGGATTTTTGTAATAGGTATTAACTCAAAATAAAAAATCTTTACTAAACGCCACCCCCTTTGAATATTTTAAGCGCCGTTTTTCCAACGTCGTTTTTCTGCTATCATATTAAGAAGAAGATTTCAAACAACGATCTTTAACAAAAAGGGAAACAGTTTATGGAAAAAACTCTCATGTCTTGCAAAATTAGACAAGGTGGCATGGGGGTGAGAATCTCCGGCCCGTGTCTGGCACGAACCGTATCAATGCTTGGTCAAGGAGGTACTATGTCCGGTGTGGTTCTAGAAAGGGTTATGGCCCGCATTCTGCAACAAGGTGATCCGGATGGTAATCTCAGACGAGCACTCTCTCACTTCCCATTTCCGCCGGTTGCGCAAAAAGTACTTCGCACATATTACGAGGAGGGTGGAATACCCCATGGTACGCCTTATAAGGGCGTGCCTGTCTTCAGTGTAAATCCCTCCAACCTCTTAATCGCGCTTACTATTTGCGCCAACTTTGCATTTGTTTGGCTGGCGAAGGAAGGCCACGAAAACGCAATAAGTATAAACTACCTGGAAAAGGTAAATCTGCCCCATATTTACGCCATCACAGGCGCCATGCTTGCTGGTGTGGATATAATAACTATGGGCGCAGGTGTGGCGCTACAGATTCCTAAAGTAGTTGATGATATTTCCTCTGGCAGAACTGCCAGCTATCGCGTGCCCGTCATCGGCAAAAATATCACAAGCTACACGATGAGCTTTAATCCCGAAAGTTTCTTTGAAGGAAAACTTCCGCCTTTGAAACGTCCAGGGTTCCTTCCCATTATTGCCTCCAACCTTCTGGCTGATATCTTTATGCAAAGATTGCCAGAGGGTAGCGTCCACGGATTCGTCATAGAAGAGTGGATGGCTGGGGGGCATAATGCGCCGCCGAGAAAACTCATTCTAAATGAGCATGGCGAACCATTGCCCATTTACGGTGAAAAAGACGTGGTGGACTATCGTCGAATAGCTGAATTGGGATTGCCATTTTGGCCGGCTGGAGCAAGAGCTTCGCCAGAAATGCTTAAGTGGGCACTTTCAATGGGTGCTACAGGCATTCAGGTTGGATCCATTTTTGGTCTATCCGACGAATCCGATATGGATTTCGAAATTAAAAGGAAAATCCGGCATCTCGGTTTCGAAGGTAAACTGATTATTAGAACCGATATGCGCATCTCCCCTACGGGTTTTCCATTTAAAGTGGCTGTTCTGGACGGGACGATTTCCGAACCAACTGTTTATGAAGCTCGATGCCGCGTATGCAATCAGGGCGCACTGGTTTCTCTTTATGAGAAGAGTGACGGAACCATTGGTTACAGATGTGCCAGCGAACCCGTTGATAGATTCATTGCTAAAGGCGGCAATGAGGCCGATACGGTGGGCAGAGGTTGCATTTGTAATGCATTAAGCGTCACAGGTGGAATAGGCGACTACGGAGAGGCTCCTGTCGTCACACTCGGGGATGACCTTAGTTTCCTTAAAAGGATTATGGCGACGGCTCAAAGCTCATACAGCGCCCAAGACGCCATAAAATTCCTGTTGAGTGATACTAATTAGAGTAGAAAAACGAGTAAACACATACCCCTGCAGGCAGATGATGCATTGCAGGGGATTTTTTATGAAGGTTGAGATGTATTAAAACTACATCGATCAATGTGTGGTTACCTAACCCGCTCATGTCGTCATTACAAAAATACTCACCCCCTTGCGGGTGGGTATTTTTGCTATACTAGAGATACTAAAACATTGAATTCAATGTAAGCTATTGCCATGCAAACTCCAATTCGCAAATCCGGCAAGTATACGCATATCAAGCCTGATCCGCACATTACGCAGGATAGGCTGGATGAACTTAAGGATAAATTGAAGCATCTCAAAGAATCCCAGCCGCAGGCGATTAAAGAAATGAAACGCCTGGCGGAAATGGGTGACTTTTCCGAAAATGCGGCTTACGCCCTGGCTAAAGGTCGCCTGCGCGCCATAAACCAGAAGGTACTCGAGCTTGAAGAGCAAATTAAAAACGCTGTGCCAATTATCCCTACAAGGAAGACTGACGAGGTAAGGCTCGGGAGTAGGGTAACGGTTGAGATTGGCGGCCAGCCAATTACCTACCTAATTCTCGGGCCCTCGGAAACCAATCCGGCGCAAGGGATCATCTCCCACAAATCCCCTATCGGAGCTGCCCTGATGGGGCGCCGGGTCGGCGACAGCATAACCTTGCGAGCCTCTGCCTGCCGGATACTTAATATTGAGTAAGTTGCAGTGTGAAACCGTGCCCCTGGCGGGTGGTGCTCGTGCTATACTGGCATGGTAATATCATATTAAGGAATAACCCTTAACCATACTCCTATGCCAACTATGTCTTCGGGTCGTATCGCAGCTGGTATTGGCGGTGTGGCCGTAATTGGCCTGGCAGCCGCTTACATGAGCGGCGTGTTCAATCCACAATTCACCGATGGCGGCGTGGATGTGAGGAATACCAAATGTGAGCAATTGGCCTCGGCCAGGACTGCCATAGCCAATGAATTGGAGCAGCGAAAAACCTCAGCGCAGGGTGCACATACCGAGGAGCGCGATACCATAAGCGATGCGTACTGGAAACAGAACCAAACGCTTGAAGCCGAGTACCACCAGTGCATTTCGAGAGCTTTAACCGCGGACCCGTGTAAGGAACCATTTAATGAGGTGGGCAGGCTGTATGAAGAGATAATGGCGGACTTTGCTGCGGATAAAGGTTTTAACGAAGCCAAGTTCAATGAACGCGAGGCAGCTAAGAAGAAATACAACGATTGCGTCGAACAAACGCATAAGCCTGAATTCTATAAGGACAAGGAAGCTGCTTGCGATGCCGAACTCGCCGCCGGACGAGCCGCCAATCAAGCTGATCGCGCGGCCCAAGAGGCACAGGCCAAGCAACGGTATGAAGAAGCTTTAGCTCGCGCCCAAGATGCTTATCAGCAAAAGGCTGCCATACTCGATGCGATCGAGAAAAAATGCAATGAGCCTGGCGGCAGCACGAATGTGAACATCGGCGCCATCAACACCGGCGGTACTGGCACATCAATCCAGTCGTCAAGTCCAGCCTGCACCGGAGCTTTCGCCGGTAACAATCCAGAGGTGCAGCGGCAGATTACGGACCTTGAAAATCAATTGCAAAAAGCCAAGGCCGGCGGGCAGAGTGGCGGGCTCTTCGGCACTAACCACATTCAAGAAGCCTTGGACCGCCTTAGACAGGAATTAAGGGATTCGGAAAGAACTTGTACCACCGACGCTGATTGCGGCAATCCTGAACCAGTTTGTTGCAGCGGCACGCAGGTCGGACGAGCCTACTGTGATAGTGGCGTATGCGCGTCAGAGAAGACGGACTGTGTGAATCCTGAGATTTGCGCCGGCCAGCCTGCACAATGCGTAGCCCCCGGCACCGGTGTGAAGCAACAGGACGGCGTGTACATCAGCCGTACGATACCAGAAGTTGGGTCCTGCTCGCAGAACCTGCAAGTCGTGAACTTGCAGCAGGCTACACCTGATTCGAATCGCTACTCGATTGGCGGCAATATCCCAAGCTGGCTGCACATTGATAAGCCAAGCGGCAGCTTGCCAGGCGCGGTCAACGTGACCTATTCCTGCGGCACTGTACAAGGGTTTGGTGCTGGTACGTACACGGCCGGCGGAAGCATCACAGTGTATAATGCCGCCAACGAGCTTATCAATACCATACCGTTCAATGTTTCCATCACCGTCACCGCGGTTGCGAAGATGATCGATGTTATTAATGTGGGCGGCAAACTTATCCCGGTTACTGAGGTGCATCGGTTTACCGGCCCGGAATGCGACAAAGACGAACACTGGCATGCGAATAGTGGTTCGGCGACTGCGCTCGATGGCTCAAATGTTCCCGATACCAGCGACTGCGGCTACGGCAAAACCAAACAGGTGCCGGTCATCTCGGTTCCGGATACGCGGAAGCGAATTGAAGTACGAGGCCTTGAATGGTTGAAACGGTAGGGGTGAAATGTATGGGGCGCCTACTTAATTTATCGAGAACCGCACTGTTACTGAGCGTTCTTACTGTCCCCAGCATGGCGGTGGCGCAGGAAACGAACCCCTACCAGCAGCCCAACCAGTACCAGCCGCCGTTCAACCAGGTGACCCCCCCTCAACCAGAGCGACCGTCCGTAAGTCAGCCAGAACCACAAGCACAACCTTCGGAACCGGTGGCGGCACCACCAGAGCCAACTCTTTACCAAGAAACAGCCGCGCCGGCAGAACCTGTACCCCAAGCCCAACCCCAAGAGCCAACGCCCGAAGTGCCGCTTGCAGCGCCAACAGCCGACATAGCCAGCCCTAATCAGCAAAACGCATCGTCGTCTGGTTACTATATTCTGTATGCGGTGATTATTACGGGCGCCCTCTTTTGGTTCGGCTGGTGGAAAAAATTTTATAAGGGTAAAAAGAAGCCGGACCTACCAGCGGAAGACGACGGCACAGTTTGTAAAACCTGCGGCGGCAAAGGCACTATCACCAAGAAGCGGACCATCACGGTGCCGTGCTACCACTGCAAGCAAACGGGCCGAGATATTTGTCACCACTGCGGCGGGTCAGGCAGGTACGGCGTGGGGCTTACCGTGCCACAAACACAGGAGGAAGTGGAAAGTTTAATGAAGTGCGATTACTGCGGTGGCAAGGGTTTCCCCAAAACTCCATTTGCCTGCTGCATGTGTAAGGGGAAGCGGAAAGAAGAATTCGAGGAGTCGTATGAGACACCGTGTCCTGATTGTAGGGGAACTGGACGTACAACTAAGTAAAATCTGCCTACTCTTAAAGACGGGGTTTTCACGCCCACGGCAGCAAGCTTCCTTGTTATCACCACCGTGAAGTATAATACATTCGTTAAACGCTAATCTATACACTTATGTGGAGCGAAACAATCAACTATCCCGCCGTATTCGTAGCCGCCATCGCGAGTTTCTTGCTCGGCTGGCTGTGGCATGGGCCATTGTTCGGCAAGCAGTGGATGGCTATGATGGGCATTACGCCCGAGCGCATTAAAACGATGAAAATGAAACCGACAACCGCCATGGCACTGGGCTTTGTCAGCCTGGTCGTGATGGCTTGCGTGCTCGCCCACTTTGTCGCAGCCTGGGGCGCGGTAGGAGTAGCTGGAGCCTTTAGCCTCGCCTTTTGGGTGTGGCTCGGCTTTGTCGCTATGGTGCACCTCGGGAGCGTGCTGTGGGAAGGGCGGTCGGTTAAGCTGTACCTTTTCAATGTTGCCTACCAGTTCGCAGTGCTGTTTCTAATGTCGCTCATACTGGTGCTGTGGCAATAAAAACGTGCCACCTAAATAGCGGGTGACACGTTGTGGTATCGATTGGTTTATTCAGGCGGCGAGTGCGCCCATGAGCATACGCTTTACTACCGGTAGGGTTGTTTCAACAAACGGAAAGTTCAGCGTCACATCGCAAAAGTACACGGGGAGCTGAGTTAACTCGGGGAACAGCCGGTTGAATTGGCGCAGGACGACCTCGACCGGCCGGGTGATTACCCCGTCACTAGCAATCGTAAGTTCACGCAAGTTGAGGGTGCGATAGCGCGCCGAGGCCTTACTCGAAAGCATGAGCCAATAACGGTAAAGTCGCCAACGGCTAACTTCTCGTTCGAACACAATCAAGTGCCCCTCGTCGTTATAGCTGTTGAGCGATTGGAATAGGTGCAGTTCAATATTGTCTCGCACAAAATCAAACACTTCGGTGCCCTCGGCTATCAACCGTTCCAAGTTCGGCAGGGTGATTTCCATTAATTCAACCACCCGCTTAAGGTAGTCGTCGTCTTGGTCGTACACAGTCCAAACAAGCTGTGGACTCCACGGCACACTAGTATCAAGGCTGAAAATGTGCGGTAGGCGGTCGAGGAAATTCTGGCGGCGGGTGAGCACGGTGTGCAGGAGTTGGTGAAAATCAATGGCTTCGACTAATTCGCCATAGAGCTGGTTACGGCGAAACCGTGCTCGGTAGGCACCCAGTACTGCTTGCACCTCGTAGTAGCGATGTTCAACATCGCTTACATTATCAAGGAATAATTTTAATGTTAAGTTGTTCATGCTTTCCCCTTCACGTTGTTTATTGTTCCTAGTTAGGTTGGTTTTGCAGTGAGGTTAGCAAACGCAGGTTACGCATGTCAAACGGAGGTGTTTGGTATAACTCTTTTTTTATTCTACCGAAAGCTGGTACCATAGAGGGGACATCAATATGAACCTACTTTGGAGCTACCTTAGACGTTTCAAAAAAACCCTCGCGCTGGCGTTGGGGTTGGCCGCCGTGAATCAAATTTTTTCACTGCTGGATCCGCAGATCTTCCGCCTGATTATTGACCGCTACGCGACGCGCGCGCACGAGCTGCCCCCTAACGAATTCCTGCGCGGCACCATTATCCTGCTGCTCGGCGCGGTGGGCGTGGCCTTTGTCTCGCGCGTGGCTAAAAACTTTCAAGACTATTACGTGAACGTTATTGCACAGCGTTTGGGGGCGGCACTGTACGGCGACGGAGTAGCTCACGCCTTTGCCCTGCCCTACGGCGTATTCGAAGATCAGCGTTCGGGTGAGGTATTGCAAAAACTACAAAAAGCCCGTACCGATGCCCAAGCATTTATCACTAGTGCGATAAATATAGTTTTCCTGTCGTTGGTCGGAATCACCTTTGTACTTGGTTATGCCTTCATTGTGCACTGGACTATAGGTTTAACTTACTTTCTTACCATTCCAGCACTTGGGCTGACTAGTTTTATGGTCAGCCGAAAAATAAAGCTGGCGCAGGCGCGCATCGTGCGCCAAACGGCTGACCTGGCTGGTTCGACCACCGAAACACTACGTAATGTTGAACTAGTGAAAAGCCTGGGTCTGGAAGCGCAAGAGACCCTACGCCTCAACTTGGTTAATGAGCGTATCTTGGAATTAGAGCTCGCCAAGGTGAAGCTGATTCGGCGCTTGAGCTTTATCCAAGGCACAACCGTCAACGCCCTGCGCTCTGGTATCATGCTGTTGATGCTGTGGCTCATTGCTCAAGGCGACCTTACCCTGGGGCAATTCTTTAGCTTGCTTTTCTATTCATTCTTTATCTTTGCCCCCTTGGGAGAGTTGGGCACCGTGGCCACACAGTTCCAAGAAGCTCGCGCCAGCCTCGAAGCCTTGCAGCAAGTGCTGGCGCTTAAACCCGAACCACAACCGTCATCGCCTATTGACCCGGGTGAGCTGAAAACCGTGAGTTTTAAAGGTGTGAATTTTAGCTACGGCAGCAGTAAACAATATTCGGTGGCAGATATTTCGCTTGAGGTTAAGAGTGGTCAGACAATTGCTTTTGTAGGCCCATCAGGCTCGGGCAAAAGCACACTTGTAAAATTACTGGTCGGGCTATACCCGCCGACCAGTGGCACGCTGGCCATCAACGGCACGCCCGTGACGCAAATAAAACGTGATGCTCTTAAGGCGCGCATTGGTTATGTTAGTCAAGAAACCCAACTTTTTTCCGGCACTATCCGCGAGAACCTGTTATTCGTACGCCCCGAGGCCAGCGACAACGATTGCCTAGACGCGCTTACACAAGCGGCTGCCACCAGCCTACTGGAACGCGGCGGCCAAGGGCTTGATAGTAAGATTGGCGAGGGCGGCATCAAATTGTCAGGTGGCGAGCGTCAACGCCTAGCCATTGCCCGAGCACTGCTACGTAAACCTGACCTTATTATTTTCGACGAAGCCACCTCGAGCCTCGATTCACTCACCGAGCGCGCCATCACCGAAACTATTCATAGTGTCAGTGATACGCACCAAAATCTAATGACCATACTGGTCGCCCACCGGCTCGCGACCGTAGCCCACGCGCACCAAATCTACGTACTTGAACATGGCCGAATTATAGAGCTCGGCACTCACCTGGAACTTGTACGCCAAGGTGGGCTATACACCGCGCTGTGGCGCAGCCAGCAAGCCGATAACGGCGAACGTTGACAAATGAGTATAATCTAGCTATTCTGCTTCGCAGTACGAGGCACTGTTCGCCTCACTCTGAGGGGAATTTTTTTATTCATCAAGACGCATTCTAAAAAAGCATCCGCTATGCCTACCCGCGACATCCGCAACGTCGCCATAATTGCCCACGTTGATCATGGTAAAACTACCTTGGTCGATGCTTTGCTGCGCCAAACAAAGACGAAACTCGGCAAGGAACAGGAAGGCCATGATCTTATCATGGATTCCAACGACCTCGAGCGTGAGCGTGGTATTACAATTTTTTCAAAGAACGCTTCAGTCGAGTGGAGGGGCACTAAGATAAACATCATCGATACTCCCGGCCACGCCGATTTTGGCGGCGAGGTTGAGCGCGTGCTCACCATGGCCGATGGCTGCTTGCTGCTGGTGGATGCTAAGGAAGGCCCCATGCCACAAACGCGATTCGTACTACGACAAGCCTTAAAGATGAAACTTAAAATAATTGTCGTCATCAATAAGATCGACAAAACCGACGCCAGGCATAACCACGTACTGAACAAAACGTTCGACCTATTTGTGGAGCTTGGAGCCGACGACCACACGCTCGATTTCCCGGTGCTGTACGCTTCAGCCCGCGAGGGCAAAGCCGGGGTCGAACCTGAACTTTCGACCATGACCGACATCTCCCCCATTTTCCAGGCAATTGTTAAGCACGTACCACCATCATCAGGTGATGCAACCAAGCCGTTGCAGATGCTGATTACCACGCTGTCACCTGACACGTTTCGCGGCCGCATTGCCACTGGACGCTTATACAACGGGGCCTTACGCGCCGGGCAGGAGGTGGTGCACATAAATCGGCAGGGCGAACACAAGAAGTGTCGGCTAGTTGCGCTCATGACATTCGAAGGCCTGGAACGGGTTGATACCCAAGAGGCTATCGCTGGCGACATTGTGGCATTGGCAGGTATTCCCGATGTTACGATTGGCGAAACAATTGCCGACCCTGTTTCGCCCCAGGCGCTACCAGTGCTCGCGATTGAGGAGCCAACGGTTAAAATGGCCTTTCACATTAACGACTCGCCGTTTGCTGGACGCGAAGGCCAGTTCACCACCTCGCGCCAGGTTCGCGAACGGCTGATGAAGGAACTCGAGACCGATATGGCTCTTCGTGTCGAGGACGCGCCAAATAACACTTGGGTCGTGTCCGGCCGTGGCGAGCTGCACCTGGCTATACTTATCGAGCGTGTAAGGCGCGAGGGCTACGAGCTGCAAGTGTCACAGCCCCAGGTCATTACTCGCCTGATCGAGGGCAAGACCCACACGCCGTACGAGCTCGCCTTTATCGAAGTGCCCGAGGTACACGCCGGCGCTGTGATTCAAAAAATAGGGGGGCGACGCGGAGAACTTAAGGAGATGAAGACTGAGAACGGCATTGCCTATCTTGAATTTTCCGTGCCAACACGCGGTTTGTTCGGTTACCGTACCGAGTTCCTGACTGATACGCGGGGACTTGGCATAATGAACACTATTTTTTACCAGTATCAACCCGACCCAGGCAATTGGCGCGAGCGCGACCAAGGCAGCTTGGTCGCCTACGAGCATGGTACGACCAACCTGTACGGACTCTTGAACGTTCAAGACCGTGGTGTCATGTTTATTGGCCCCGGAGTCGAAGTGTACCAGGGCCAGGTCGTGGGGCAGAACTCGCGCGCGGGCGACATTCGCGTCAATGTATGTAAGGTGAAGCAGCTTTCCAACATGCGTTCGAAAGGTGAAGGTGGTGCCGAGCACTTCAACGCGCCTCACATCATGGGGTTGGAAGATGCGCTTGAATATATTGGCGAAGACGAATTAGTTGAGGTTACGCCCAAAAGCGTTCGCATTCGCAAACTTATTCTCGACGAGAACGAAGCCAAGCGTCAGCAAGCACTGGCTCGCAACTAGTGCAGAAAAACTACTTGCCTAGCGTGCCGCTCAACCAGGTAGCCCAGTTTTTACCCGAGTCGTCCTGGCTCGCCTGCCACCACTGCCAAAACTCGCGTGGACGCATAATGCGCACGCCCTGATACTCGCCCACTGTGAGCAGATGGTCATCGTCTGTTATAAGAAACTGCGCCTGGCCACCGACCGCCGCCGCCAGTAACTTTATATCTTCGGCGTCCTCAAGCTCAATCGCGACCTGGACCGGCGTCGCGTCGATTGCCAGCGCTAAGTATTCACGCACATCGCCCTTGTGTTGCTCGTCACGAACCAACCGCTCGGTCAGGAGCTCATTTTCGCGACGCACCGGGTGGGTGGTCACCGCCACCAGCTGGTGGGTGCGTACTAGGTCTAAAATACGCTTGGCAAAACTGCCCGAACCTTGCTCGGCGTTCACCAGCACGTTGGTATCGAGTACGACGCGCACCATAACGTTACGAGTATAAACGGTATACACTCGTTTGCCAAATCAGCCGAATGAGCTAAAGTGTTACTGTTATGTCATTTCAAGTTGGTATTGTCGGTCTACCCAATGTGGGAAAGTCCACGCTATTCAAAGCACTCACGCGTAAACAGGTCGTCATCGAAAACTACCCCTTTGCCACCATCGATCCCAACGTCGGGGTGGTGGTAGTTCCTGATGCCCGCCTTGATAAGCTGACTGAAGTCTCAAGTTCTGCCAAAACCATCCCGACGACCATTGAATTTGTCGACATTGCGGGACTAGTAAAAAACGCACACCAGGGCGAGGGGTTGGGGAACCAGTTCCTGGCCAACATCCGCGAAGTGGATGCGGTAGTTCAGGTCGTGCGCGCCTTCCGCGACCCCAATATTATTCACGTCTCGGGCGCGGTGGACCCGAAATCTGATGCCGAGGTGGTAAACCTAGAACTTGCCATGGCTGACCTTACTACAGTAGATAAACGCTTGGCAGCGACACGGCCCAAACTCAAAACCGGGCAGGACAAACTAGCTATTAAACAAGTTGCGCTCTACGAGCGGCTGCAGGCTCATTTGCAGCCAGGCTCCCCCGCCCGCACTCTCTCGCTTACCGAGGACGAGCGCGAACTTGGGCGCGATCTGCAGCTCCTCACGATGAAGCCACTACTTTACGTATTGAATACGGACGAGGATGCAAACGAAATTCCGGCTGAAATATCGCCGGCCATCGCCGTATCGGCCAAACTCGAGGCCGAACTAGCTGACCTTTCGCCCGACGAAGCGCGTACCATGTTGAAGGAACTTGGCCTGGTCGAAAGCGGGCTTGATAAACTTATTCACGCGGCCTACGACCTGTTGCGGCTTATTACGTACTTTACTAGTGGACCCGAGGAATCGCGCGCCTGGACCATAACTCGCGGAACCAAAGCTCCCCAAGCTGCGGGCGTCATCCATACTGATTTTGAAAAAGGCTTTATACGAGCCGAAACGATCGCCTACCAAGACTTTATCTTAGGTGGCGAAGCGCACGCCCGCGAAGCGGGCAAGTTACGCCTGGAAGGGAAAGACTACGTCGTGCAGGACGGCGACGTGATGCATTTCAGGTTCAGTGTGTAAAAAAAGACCGACCACTCCTGGTGTTTCGAAATGGTCGGTAGGTAAAGTTTAGGTTTGTTTCGGCTACAGCAGTAGCCAGCCTAGGCCGATTTGGCGCGTTAGCTCATGAAACAGGCGAGCATAGCCCGTAAGCAGCGCAATGCTAAAGGCTGTTACTGTAGCGTAGGCTACCTTTTTGTGAATCTTCGGCGTATCAAGCCCGCTCCAGCCGTGCGTTAATTGCCACGTACCAAATAGGTACACGAACGACGCTGCTAGGTGCAGCCAGAAGAACCAATTGTGGGGCAGAACCCGCCCATTTACCCAGGCGTAAATTTCAGTCAGCACCACAGCCGCAATAGTAAGACGCAGCACCCAATATGCGTTGTCTTTGTGTACATTAAAGATGCGTAGTCGCCCTTCTTCTGCATAAGCATGGCCAAGGCGCATAGTGTCCACAAACAGTACGAAAATGATGAAGAAGAGTAGAGCGACCAATGGTCGCATGATAAGTGCAAGTGTTTCCATAACTAGCCACCTCCTAATAAGTAGTGAAGGTACATTCCGTATGGCACCAGCAGCAGCGCAGCCAAGATATCGAGTATTATGCCAAGCATGAACATCTGCTGGGCCGTAACGTACTTAGTGCCCCAGGCAATGGTATTAGGCGGCGTACCGTACACCAGCGCAAAGTCGCATGATGAAGCAATGGTGGCGGTTAGCAACACCGATACCACCTGCGGCAGTAGCGTTGATAGCATGACGAGCGCGGCAGTGTTAGCCACGAACGCGGTCAACGCTACTGTAGCAACACTCGCCACGGCAAGTTGCTGCGTCAACGACGAGCCAGCTGTGCTAGCTACCGTGGGCCCTATAACATTCCCTAGCCCGCTTGTTTCAATTCCCGAAGCTAACGCGTAGCTTCCCCCCAGCAACACCAACACGCTCCATTCGACGCGAGATTCACCGCGAACCAACGCCCGCGGCGGAACAACGCGGAAAGCGAGCAGGAAAAGTGCGGCGAGGATAGCCACGCTAGCTTCGTACCAACTGCTCTTGATACCAACTCCCAGCGCCTCACCGAGCAGCGGCCGCACCACGTCCCCCAGCACCCAAAGCGCTGCGGCAATACCAAATACGATGCCGACCATAAGTTCACGTCGCTTCGTAACACCCAGAGCGACGCGCTGCTCCGCAATCACCGAGGCAAACGCCTGTTGAACACTGTCAGCCTCGCGCCGCGAAAATAGCCAAAGCACGAGCCAGACGATCGGCAAGAATAGCAGCACAAATGGTAACCCCACCGGCAGATAGTC
>Ga0082335_1005980_pt1 | contig 16220 bp, 13 predicted proteins | sample Subgrocontami58m_FD_72375 | JGI IMG/M metagenome (GOLD analysis project Ga0082335, IMG submission 72375) | Subsurface groundwater microbial communities from S. Glens Falls, New York, USA - GMW37 contaminated, 5.8 m (SPADES assembly) (version 2) ... | reverse complement strand
TAATTGACGGGTGAATCAAACGGCGAAGTGACTTTGAAGATATGGTCGTCTTTGACATGTAATTGTAAATTGCAGCCCACGCCGCAGTAGGGGCAGGTGGTGGTGACGATTCGGTCGGATTTGATCATGGGGGTATCCTCATAACGTAATTGGTAATTGGTAATTACTATTTACGTCTTTTCTTTCCAGTGTTCAACACGGAAATCTCCTGCGGACTCATGCCCTGCTCCAATAAAAATTCACGCTTCGATTTCAACGCCCCCGTGGGGCAAACCGCAACACATTGTCCGCATAAAACACACGAAGTCTCGGGAATTGTTTTGTCGAAGAACGTCCCGATCTGGGTTTCAAATCCGCGGCCATCGAAGTTGATCGCAAAAGTATATTGAGCATCTTCCGCGCACACTTGCACACAACGCCAGCACAACAAGCACTTTGAATAATCGCGTACATACATCGGGTTATCATCTTTGACCTCCGACTCTCGGCGTTCTGCGTCAGGAAAGCGGCTGGATGATGCGCCGTATTCGTACATCATATTTTGGATTTCGGGCGCTTCGGATAGATCTATCGTGGAGGCGAGCATCTCTAAAATTGTCCTTCGCGCGCGGATAACTTTCTCGCTTCGCGTCTGGACCTTCATACCTGCTCCTGCTTTGACGATGCAAGCAGGCTGAAGCATTCTCTGCCCCTTCACTTCGACGACGCAGATTCGGCAGAGCGCATTCGCTGTAGTCGCTTCGTGGAAGCAGATGGTGGGAATGTCAATCCCGTTCTCACGCGCAATGTCAAGCAGAGTTTTATTTTCTTCTGCGGTTACTTCTTTTCCATCCATTAAAAATGTGATTGCCATGAATTCACCTTATAGTTTGTCAAAAGTCGAAGGTCAAAGGTCAATCTTACTTTTTCTTGGTCGTTGTTTTCTTGCTTTTCTTCGTTGTTGTTTTCACAACTTTCTTAACCGTTTTCGGCTTTACCTTTGAAACCTCTGACACTTTAGACACCTTTCCTGATTTCCCTTCATCCTTCATCCTTCATCCCCCATCTTTCATCCTTGAATAATTCGGGCCACAACTTCATCGCGGACAGTACCGCGCTCGCTGCCGTTTGGCCCAGTCCGCACAAACTCGCGTCTGTCATCGTCCAGCCGACATCTTCCAGGCGAACAAAGTCATTAGGTAACACCTTCCCTTTGGCAACGCGATCCAAAATCTCCATTTGACGCTGCGTACCCATCTGGCAGGGATAACACTTACCACAGGATTCATGCGCGAAGAATTTTCCCAATCGCTTTAATATATCGCGAATATCACGCGTCCCATCAAAGACCATGACCACGCCTGAACCAAGCGGAAGCCCGGCTACACGCAAATCTTCAAAAGTCAATTTCAAATCCAAATGAGCGGATGTGGCAAATGCACCGGCCGCGCCGCCGAACAAAACCGCCTTGAGGGATTTCTTATCCGCTCTGAGCGAAGTCGAAGGACCGCCGGCCATTTTAAGAAGCTCTCGCAAGGTTACACCAAATGGAATTTCATACAAACCTGGCTTTACGACATCACCAGAAACGCAAAAGAGTTTGGGGCCTGGGGATTTCTCTGTGCCAATCTTGCGATATTCCGCGGAGCCTTTGGAAATGATCAACGGCACATTGCAAAGTGTTTCCACATTATTGATGACGGTTGGTTTGTCAAACAAGCCGTTCGTCGTTGGGAAGGGCGGCTTCACACGCGGGAAACCGCGCTTCCCTTCGATCGATTCGAACAGCGCGGTCTCCTCGCCACAAATATAGGCACCAGCGCCGACGCGAATTTCAATATCAAATTTCTCGTCGAGATAACCTGCATCACGCGCCTCAATGAGTGCGTTCTCCAAAACAGGAACAATGTATGGATACTCACCACGAATATAAATATAACCTTTGCTTGCGCCGATGGCATACGCGGCAATGCACATGCCTTCAATCGTGAGATGCGGATCGTCCAGTAATAAAATTCTATCTTTGAATGTGCCGGGTTCAGATTCATCTGCATTGCACACAACATATTTTTGATCAGCTTGAGCTTTTGCCGCGCCTTCCCATTTGATCCCCGTTGGGAATGCCGCACCGCCTCGTCCGACAAGTCCGCTGGCTTTGATCTCGGTGATCACAGCTTCGGGGTTTATCTTTAATGCTTTTTTATACGCAAAGTATTCGCCATATTTTGCAAGAGTCGTTGTGCCATCGCCGCAATTGGAAGTCAATTCACGGAGTTGACCATAGATGATGGACGATGGACGATTTTCTTCCTTTGCGCCATCGCCTATCGTCGATTGTCCATCGTCCATCGTCCAAACTGCTGGGGCCAGGTCACAAAGCCCGAGGCATGGACTCCGCTCAATGGTTAGAGACAGGTCCTCGGTCGTCTGACCCGCTTCCACATCATAATGTTTGCAAAGATGGTCGAGGAGTTGATCCGCGCCCTTAAGCGCACAGGCCGGGTCAGTACAAACTCTGATGAATTTTTTGCCGACCAGTTCGTTGTAAAAGAGAGAATAAAATTCGATGACGCCATGCACTTCCGCCAAAGGAATCCGCAAGGATTTTGCAACTTCATTGGCGACTTCCTGAGGAAGCCAGCCATAAATTTTTTGAGCCGCGTGCAGGGCGGGCAACAACCCCGAGCGACCCAGGGATATATAGGATTCCATAGCTGGTTTTAGAGGGGTGAGATCAATTTCAGACATAAATGCTCCAATAAACCGAGTATAACCGAAAGGAAAATAATTTTATGAGTAACGGCGTAAACCTTTTATTATGGGACTCGGTTTAGTGACAATCATCGTGACTTTCGATACTTCCGAAAATTTTATTAATTATATATAATATATAATCATGGTGTCAATACTGGAAAAAGAACTGAACCACAAACCATTAAAAGAAGAAATTTACGATGCGCTACATCGTCAAATCATCGCGGGTAAATACGGACCTGGCGACTGGCTACGCCAGGAGGATATCGCCAGCCATATGGGTGTAAGCATGACGCCCGTGCGCGAAGCGCTTGATCTGTTGGTATCCGCAGGTCTTGCAGAGCGTGTCCCCTATCGCGGCGTGCGGGTGCGCAACATGTCCACACGGGATGTTGTCGAAGCCTATGGTTTGAGACTCGTACTCGAGGCGGTCACCACACGAGAAGCGGCGAATCATATTACACAGGAGCAGATCGCGGGTCTTGAAAAAATATTGAATGAGATGACAAAATTTGTCGAACTGAACGATATGCCACACGAACGTCAATTGAGCCGCGAGTTTCATTCTGCCATCGCCGAGGCATCCGGCAATCAATTATTGATCAAACTTTATGCTGTTACCGCCAACGCCTTTCCTGACTGGCTGTTATACGAAGCGTTATATCGCAAGCCTGAATTGCTTGCAGGCAGTGTAACCCAAACACATGAGGAACACACAGCAATTGTGAACGCCCTTGCAACAAATGATGTAGACAAAGCCGTGCAGGCGTCCATAGAGCATGTTCTTGATTCGGGTAAATGGCTGGAAGAATATCTCAACATCCCTGCGGAGCTGTTGAGGGAAAAAGAAAAACAAGTAATTCATTTGATAAGGAAATCACAATAGGAGGCAGTATGTCAGAAGAACTATATAAAGAGATGGCTCAATGTATTATTGATGGCGACTCGGATATAGCCACCCAGCTTGCCAAAAAGTCCATCGAACTGAAGATGCACCCGTTGGATACGATCACAAAGGGATTCGTGGTCGGCGTTAATTACATCGGCGATCAGTTTGGAAAAGGCGAAGCGTTCCTGCCTGAACTGGTGATGGCGGGCGAAGCAATGAAAGCGGCTGTTGCCGTTTTAGAGCCTGAATTAATCAAACTTGGCGAAGCCCGCGAGATGATGGGGCGTGTGGTTCTCGCAACCGTGGAAGGTGACATTCACGAGATCGGCAAGACCCTCGTTGGCACAATGCTGAGCGCATCCGGTTTTGAAGTCGTTGACCTGGGCGTTGATCAGCCCGCAGACAAGATCATCGGCAAGGCGCTTGAGATCAATGCGGATATCATTGGCATGAGCGCGTTGTTGACTACCACCATGGTACGCCAGCGCGAAGTGATCGAGGAGTTGGATAAGGAGGGTTTACGCCCGCGCATCAAAGTGATGGTTGGCGGCGCTCCGATTACCCGCGACTGGGTCACGAAGATCAAAGCCGATGGTTATTCTGAAGATGCAATTGGCGCAGTAAAGATTGCGAAGGAGTTGGTCGGCAAGACAGATCAGTGACAACGTTGAACGTTGAACGCTCAACGTTCAATCAACCAGAGAGAGTAAGAGAGACATAAGCCTCGGGAGGGCCCATGTCTTCTAAAAATATTAAAACCATCAGCAATCCGAAACTGAAACTGGAAGTGCTGACGCAGGACGACCTAAAAAAAATCCACGAAGCAACTTTGCAAATCATTGAAAAAGTGGGCGTGAGATTTCCATCCAAACGCGTGTTGGAGATTTGGGAAGCCAACGGCGCGGACGTGAATTACGAAAAGAAGATCGTGCGTGTCAAACCACGGATCATTGAAGATGCGCTCAAGAAGGCTCCGCCCGCGTACAAACTTGCGGCGCGCGATCCACAACAAGATCTGCAGCTTGATGGAAACCACGTCCATCTTGGGACGGATGGCTGCGGCGTGGAAGTGATCGATATAGACACAGGCGAAAAGCGCACGTCATGTTTGCAGGATGTGCGTGACATAGCGAGGGTGGCAGATGCAACCGAAGAAGTTGCATTCCATTGGGTACCCGTCTCAGCCCAGGATAGACCTGCTGAAGCGCGCGGACTGCATGAAATTAAAGCCGTATGGGAGAACTCAACCAAACACGTGCAGTCCGAGTCCATTTACAACGTGGATGAAGCCAAAGCCGCAATCGAAATGGCGGCGCTGATCGCTGGCGGCAAGGATAAACTCCGCGAGCGGCCTGTGCTTTCACTGATGCAATGCACTGCCCCTCCGCTGGGTCATGATGGCGGAAGTTTAGACGCCGCACTCCTCGCCGCAGAAGTTGGAATCCCAACAGGATTTATGACGATGGCTGCTTGTGCCACAACCGGGCCCACAACCATGGCTGGCAACCTCGCGGTCGGCAATGCGGAAGTGATCGCAGGAACTGCTCTTTTACAACTCGCATATCCTGGAGCGCCTGTTTTTTATGCAGCAGCGCAAACTGCATCCGACCTTCGCACTGGCGCATACACAGGCGGCGGGCCCGAGGACTTTCTCTTCGGTGCTGCAACCAATGTGCTCGCGGACTTTTACAACATTCCACTATCAATGGGCGCATTTGCCACAGGCGCAAAAGAACCAAACTGGCAGGCAGGACTCGAAGGTGCAATGTCCAGTTTCATGGCAAGCGTGGTGATGTCCGACATGCTGCTTGGTTGCGGATTCCTGCACGGTAGCCGCATCTGGTCTTATGCAGAGATGCTGATGGATTGCGAGATATTCTCCATCGTTCACAAGATGATGGCAGGCATCGAAGTCAATGATGAAACGCTCGCCATGGATGTGATTGCGGCTGTTGGTCCCGGCGGACATTTTCTCGCCCAGAAACATACCCGTAACCACATGCGCGAATTATTCATGCCCAAATTCATGGATCGCCGCCCCTACTCCGAATGGGAAACCAAAAAAGATGATGCTCGTGATTGGGCGCTCGCCAAAGCACGCAAGACATTGAAAGAACATCAACCTGATCCGCTTGATGAAAAGACCGGCAAAGAAATGGAAAGAATTATCAAGTCGGTTGAGAAATAAAAAAATATATGTACTGTTGGTCGAGTAGGACGAGTGCTCTTCTCGCCCGTATCGAGGCCAACAAATTACAAAAATATTTCCAATCACTGGTGGTCTCGATACGCCCTTCGCAAAGTGCGCTCAGAGCTACTCGACCACCGAGTATCGCAACACAAACTCTCTTCGCCAAAGAGATTCGAATTCTGAATTCCTAATTCGCAATTCCTAATTTCTATTTAGAGGTGACTCATGCAACCGAAACTATCCCTGCTCAACGATGAATTAATTTCACGCATCCTCGCAGAGGCATATCAACTTATGATCAAGCCTGGCATTAAAGTACAAAATGCCGAGGCGTGTCAATTGCTTGCGGAAGCTGGATCGCATGTTGACGAAGAGACAATGATCGTCAGGATCCCCGAGCAAATCGTCCGCAAGGCATTGGAAACTGTTCCGCGTGAGTTTTTCCTTTTTGACTATGACGGCAATCCCAAAGTCCAATATGGAGGCGATGCGGTTCAATTTGATCCTGGCTCTTCAGGCGTCACCATTCTAGACCCGATCACATTGGAACACAAAACTGCAGAAACAGCAGACTTAATCCGCATCATCAAAGTTGCAGAAAGCCTGCCGCAATATGATGCCCAGTCTACAGCGATTGTCTGCCATGATGTACCAAAAGAATTACATGATCTGTATCGTTTATTTCTGGTCATGTTGTATTCCAAGAAACCGATCGTCACGGGCGCATTTACAAATGCGACTGTGCATCACATGATCGACATGCTCGCCATCTTCGCGGGTGGGCGTGAAAAATTACGCGAGCAGCCGCGCGCAGTCTTTGATGTTTGTCCATCACCGCCGCTGATTTGGTCAAACTTCGGCGCAGGCAACTTAATCACATTGGCGCGCGCAGGCATACCTGCCGAGATCGTATCTATGCCGCTGGCGGGCGCAGCCTCTCCCGTCACTTTGCTTGGCTCGGTCACACAACATGCTGCGGAATGTCTGTCGGGTATCACCATTCATCAACTTGCACACGCGGGTTCGCCGATTGTCTGGGGTGGAGCGCCTGCCATCTTTGACATGCGCAAGGGCGGCACACCCTTCGGGGCAGTGGAAACGGCTATGATCGATTCGTCTTACGCACAGGTTGGCAAATCACTTGGCTTACCCACCCACGCATACTTGGGCGCAACCGAGGCAAAAGTATTGGACACACAAGCAGGTCTCGAAAGCGGCGTAGGCGCGATGATCGGTGCGTTAAGCGGCATCAACATGATCTCCGGCTCAGGCATGTTGGATTCACTCATGTGCCAAAGCCCAGAAAAACTCGTGACAGACGCAGAAGGTGTTGCCATGGCAAAGCGTATGGTGCAAGGTATGAAGATCCATACTGAAACACTTGCCACAGAATTTTATGAGGGTGTGAACTTCAAAGGCGGTGACTTCCTCAAACAAAGGATCACGATGCAGCTCTTTCAAAAAGAACAACATATGCCTGGTAAAGTCATTGACCGCGACTCGATGCGCGGTTGGAAAGAATCGGGTTCAATGGACACCTTCACCCGCGCAAAAATTCGCGTGGATGAAATTCTCGCTTCCTATCGCCGCCCCGAGCTTGAGCTTGTCAAAGAAGCAGAACTTCACGCCTTTGTGCTTGACCTCGCCAAAAAAGCGGGCATTGAACACCTGCCCATGCTTGAGGATTTTCAACCTGCCTAACATGCTAAACCTCGCCCAATTTCTGCGCGTCCCGCATGTAGATAGCGGATTAAAGTTTGACATCTCACCCGACAGGCAGAGATTGATATTTTCATGGAAATAAAACAGGCAGATCGGTACACTCGCAAAGAATGCTCGCTACTCGACCGCCAAAGTATTTTAGAAATTAGGAGACAATCATGCTAAAACAAGCACATGCAATTTCAGAAGAATTGATCGAATGGCGGCGTGATTTTCACATGCATCCTGAAACTGGATTCGATGTCCATCGCACAGCCGGGATCGTGGCGGATGCATTGGAGAAGATGGGTTATCGCGTCAAACGCGGTGTCGGCAAGACAGGCGTAGTGGCAGAGATCGGCGAGGGCGGTAAGATGGTCGCCATTCGCGCGGACATGGATGCGCTGCCCTTAGAGGAGTTAAATGAGTCCGAGTACAAATCTTCTGTCGAAAATAAAATGCACGCCTGCGGACACGACTCACATACAGCCATGGCACTAGGCGCGGCGCAAATCCTTGCTAAGCAAAAACTGAATGGACGCATTCGCTTTCTCTTCCAGCCATCTGAAGAGTCTGCCGATGAAGAAGGGAAAAGCGGCGCCGTGCGAATGTCCGAGGAAGGCGCCATGGAAAACGTGGATTATGTCATTGCCCAGCATGTCGATCCGACGCAGCCTGTCGGTACGATTGCGATCAATGCGGGTCCATGCTCAGGCGGCGTGGATTCGTGGTTTGCCGTCATCAAAGGCAAGGGCGGGCATGGCGCATATCCGCATACAACTATTGACCCATTCTTTCTGCTTGCTCATGTTATCATGGCATTAAATGGGATCACCTCACGCAGATTGGATCCATTTGCTCCTGCTGTCGTCAGTATTGGTTCGCTGAACGGCGGTTTCACCGAAAACGTCATCCCGGATAGCATCAAGATCACAGGCACAATGCGCTTCACAAAGCCCGAAATCCAGAAACAGATCCACGCCGAGATCACGCGCGCCTTTGAAATCGCCCGAGCACTAGGCGGCGACTACGAACTCAAGATAGAAATAGGCGCTCCGCCCATGATCAACAATGAAGAAGTGTCCAATATAATTGAAGCAGTAGGCAAAGATTTACTCGGTGCAGATCATGTGAAAGAATTACAAAAAACTCTCGGAGCAGAGGACTTTGGTTCATTCATGGCTCATGCCCCGGGTGCAATGTATACATTAGGCGTACAAAAGAGCGGGCACGAGAGTTATCTGCTCCATCATCCTAAATTTGATCTGGATGAACGCGCTCTACCAATCGGCACCGCAATACTGGTGGAGACGGCGCTGCGGTTTTTGAACAAGTAATACCAATGAGATTTGTCAGATTTTAAAATTTTTCGGAGGGCATAATGCACACCATCCTAAAATCAAACAGCAAAGAAGTCATAATTGGCATTGACAAGCCATTTGTTATTATCGGCGAGAAACTCAACCCGACAGGCATGAAAAAATTGGGACAAGCTCTCGTAGATGCTAACATGGAATATGTCACGCAATTGGCGCAACGGCAGGTCGCGTGGGGCGCGGAGGTGCTGGATATAAACGTCGGTCACCCGCAAATTGACGAGATTGCCATGATGCGACTCGTGGTTGAAGCAGTCAGGTCCGTTGTGGATGTTCCGCTTTGTATTGACTCGAACGATCCTCAGATCCTCGAAGCCGGCCTCAAGGTCGCGCCAGGTAAGCCGTTGGTGAACTCTGTCAACGGAGAAGAGAAGCAAATGGCGAGTGTCCTGCCCATCGTTAAAGACAGAGGCGCCGCTGTCATTGGGCTGACGATTGCCGATGAAGGAATCCCGCCCACAGCGGAGTTACGTCTCGCTGCGGCAGGCAGGATCATCGAGCGAGCTGCAAAGATGGGCATCCCGGCTGAGGACATCATCATTGACCCGCTGGTGATGACGGTCGGCCATGATTTCAAAGCCGCGCTGGTAACGATCAGATCCATTGAGTTGATCAAAAAGGAGTATGGGGTTAATATGAGCCTCGGCGCGAGCAATGTCTCGTTTGGATTACCCGACCGTCACTCAGTGAACAGCGCATTCCTCGCGCTTGCGATTCAAGCAGGAGTTACCTGTTCCATCACCGACCCGATCAAATTGGGAAGTTCGATCCGCGCGACAGATCTCTTGCTTGGTAAGGATGCGAATTCGATGCGTTATCTCAAATACTTCCGCGCGACGGAAAAGTTACGGGAACAGGAAGCCGCGGCGAAGGCGTAATCAAGTAATCAGGTAATCAGGCAAACAGGAGGCGGTAATAAAGTGCCTCTTGTTGTTTTCGTAAACGACGAGGACTTTTGTAATGCGTAGAGCTTATTGGGTTTTTGTAAATATCGCTTTCATCATAAACGCCTGCGCAACGCAAACCGTTATGCCTGCGAGTACATTTGTTCCGCCAACAGGAACCGGCACAGCTGCAAATACGTTTATTCCTCCTTCAAATCCTGCTAACACGCCCATCCCAACTGCAGCCCTAATTCCTCACCCCATGAGTATTATTTCCATGCGAACGGGTGATTATCCCGGCAGTGAAATCACCATTGTTAAAGAGTTGGATAAAGGCTCAAATTATCGCCGTTATTATGCTTATTACCTTTCAGAAGGATTGAAAATATATGCACTCCTTACCCTTCCAAATGGCGACATTCCCGAAGGCGGCTGGCCCGCCATTGTATTCAATCACGGATATATTCCGCCAAACGTCTATCGCACAACTGAAAGATACATCGCTTACGTGGATGAAATCGCAAAAGCGGGTTATATCGTTTTTCGAATTGATTATCGCGGACATGATGCGTCTGAAGGCGATGCGACTGGCGCGTATGGCAGCCCCGGTTATCAAATTGATGTCCTGAACGCAGTAGCTTCCATCAAGCAATATCCTGAAGTAAATCCCGATAAAATCGGCATGTGGGGACATTCCATGGGCGGCTATCTCACACTGCGTACGATGGTCATTTCAAAGGATGTAAAAGTGGGTGTGATCTGGGCTGGCGTGGCGGCTTCATATCCTGACCTGCTTTATAACTGGCGGCGCACTGGCTCATTCACTCCATCCCCAAGTTCACGCGGAGTTGGCTGGCGGACTCATTGGATCGAAGCATATGGCACGCCCGAACAGAATCCTGTTTTTTGGGATTCTGTCTCGGCCACATCTTATCTAGCCGATCTTTCCGGACCGTTGCAGCTGCACCACGGGACCGAAGATGAAGACGTCCCTTTGGAATTCTCCATCCGCCTCGCTGAGCTGGCACGCGATGCAGAGAAAATTGCTGACTTGTATACTTACGAAGGCGATAACCATAATATTTCCGGGAATTTCTCGATCGCCATGCAACGAACCATTGCTTTTTTTGATTTATATTTGAAATAACCAAATGACTCAAGCCCAGTCAATTATTTGCGTAAATAATACGGAACATCAATGATTATCCGCTGACCTCCCTGCTTACGACGATGATACAGCAGCGCAGCTTTCAACAACCAGGCGGTTTGATTGTGCAGCAAAGCCTGCCACCACTTCGCCGGAACAAACTCCGGGAGAATTACACACGCTAATTGCCCATCATTTTTCTGGCCATCTGCTTCATCAAGAAAATCCAGCAGGGGTTGAATAACAGAACGATGAGGCGAAGGCACTATTTTGAGCGGAATGTCCGGCCATAAACGAGTCCATTTTTCCTTTACTTCTTTGGTGTCCTCTTCTTCCAATTCCACATAAACAGCAGTAATGTCGTTTGTAATGGAGCGGGCAAAATCCACTGCTTCGATGATGCCTCGATGCACACCTGAGATCGGAATCATCACACGTGACGCAGATACTGGCTTCAAGGAGGGAGGCAAACCATGTAAAGAAAGTTCCCGCCCCACTTCATCGTAATGGAAACGGATCTTATAAAACATCGACATGATCACGATGATCAACAGGATCGTGACCCAGGCGCCTTCGCCAAATTTGCTGTAACCCACCACAATTAACGTCACAGTTGTTGCCAGCGCGCCAAATCCATTGGCCATGGATTTGAAAACCCAACCCCTTCCACGCAGCCGCCACCAGTGGACAACCATGCCTGCTTGCGAAAGACTGAAAGCCAGGAATACCCCCACTGCAAATAGTGGAATAAGCGAATGGCTATTACCGCCGAAGATGACAATCAAAACAGCCGTCGCTACAGACAATAGAATAATGCCATTTGCAAATACAAGGCGATCACCCAGTCCGGTCAACTGCCGCGGAAGGAATTCATCTCTGGCAAGAATCGCACCGAGACGGGGGAAGCCGGCAAAACTTGTATTTGCTGCGACAGCTAAAATCAACATAGTGCTGAACTGAATGAAGAAATACCCCGCGCCATTCCCAAACAATCGCCGCGCAAGCGCTGAAAGAATTGTTTCCTGCTGGTTACTGACAACACCCAGATACTGCGTCAGACCGATGCTGCCCACAAACAAGATCGCCATCAAGGCCGCCATTACAAGCAGGGTCTTGCCAGCATTATTTGATTCCGGCGGTTCAAATGACGGCACTCCATTGCTGATTGCTTCGATACCAGTGAGAGCAGTACAGCCGGTTGCAAAAGTGTGAAGAATTAGAAATGTGGTCATCGGGTGGGCCGGCTGAGGGGCGACATCAATCAAAGAGACCGGACCACCTTCCACCAACACGAACAACCCATACGCCAGCATGGGGAGATAAGTAAACAGGAACAGGTAAACCGGAATGGACATCAAGGTGCCCGTCTCGCGTAAACCCCTCAAGTTGGCAAGTGTAATAAATGCCAACAGGATCAATGCGATCAGCACACGATATTGCCAGAGCGACGGAAATGCCGAAGCGATGGCTTCCACCCCAGCTGTCAGGCTGACCGCCGCTGTGAGCAGATAATCAATTAGAAGCGCAGAAGCAGCAAGGAGTCCAACATGCATACCCAGGTTGTCACGCGCCACCACATACGAACCTCCCCCGGAAGGATAACCATGAATTGTCTGATAATAGGATATTGCAACGATCACCAATAAACCAGTAATCGCCAGCCCAATCGGCCAGGCGACTCCCAGGCCCGCACTTCCAGCGACAACCAATCCAAGATATATCTCCTGATTTGCATACGCAATGGAAGAGAGAGCATCTGGAGAAAATACGGCCAGCGCACGGATTTTATTTAATCTTTTTCCGTGAAGTTGACGCGTTGGGAGCGGAGGCCCGATCAGAAAATCCTTCAGGTGACCTGCCATTAATTAAAGTATACACCTTTGGCATTATTCCGAATCATATGAAATTCGCATCCCGCATATATACCTGTTTCCTTGTCCACAAGTTTACTTCCCCGCTTACTCTTTCAGCGCCAATTTCAATTGATGAATATGCTCGGGGGTTGTACCGCAACATCCGCCTATGATCTTTGCGGGCCAGTGGATGGCATGTTCACAATAAGCCCTGGGGTTTTCTGAATCTGTGTTGACCCAGCCGACCTTTTCATCAGCATAGCCGATGTTGCCATAAGCAATCAAAGGAAAATCCTTGCCACACGCGGCTTGAAGTTCGGCTAGTGGTTTTGCTAAATTAGGCGTTGGCCCACAGTTGACTCCGATGGTGGAGATACCAAGCGGAAGTAATTGCCTCACTGCGTCAGTGAGGGTTTCGCCTGAAAGTATTTTTCCTTCACGGTCGCAGACAAAACTGATGACAACAGGTGTGCCTGTGATCGTGGCAAGTCTTGCCATGGTTACGGCTTCGCGAATCGTGTTGATGGTTTCGATGAGGATCAAGTCCACACCGCATTCGATGAGATGATGAATGCGCTCGGAGTGTTCGGCGCGGAGTTCATCATCGGGCGGGACAAGGTCTGGGCGGTAGCAATCTTCGAGTGTGGAGATCGAACCAGCCGCAAAACGCTCTTTGTCCGATGGAATATTCACAATTGCAGCGCGGACAATATCCACGGCGCGGCGGGTGAGTTCGAGAGCGCGGTCTGCGTTCCCGCTGGGAGCAAGCGCGCGGCGATGGGTACGAAATGTATTCGTGGTAATAATGCCTGCGCCTGCATGCAGATAATCTTCATGGATCTGTTGAAGGATTCTCGCATCGTGGTCATTCATCAAGGCATTGGCTGACCAGAGCGGCAGGCCGGTATCCACGCCGCGGCGGTTGAGTTCAGTGCCTGTTGCGCCATCGAGGATGAGTTTGTGAGGCTGGGAGAGAGTTGTTGAGAAAGTCATCAGTTATCAGTGTTCAGTGGTTGAGGATGGCATGAGAGGTGAAAGAAGAGGAATTTACTTTTCAGATCAATATTACTTCAACGATCTCCCCAGCGCTTAAACCTGTTGCATCGGGATGGATGCGTAATAGTCCGTCAGCAGAGGCGAGAGTGAAAATCAAATTGCTTTTTCCGAAGATCGGCTCGGCCTGCCAACCGTCCTTCGACTTCGCCCCTTCGGGGCTCCGCTCAGGACGGAGCAACTTCACTGGCCACCAATCTTCCCTGCCTGCTTGCGAAGATAAATTCACGGTTAACTTTGCCTGCACTGTTGCTTTTGGTTTTGGCAATGCTCCCAAACATTTTTCGATGACTGGCACAACAAATAAATATCCATTCACCAGTGCGCTGACGGGGTTGCCGGGCAAGCCGATGACGGCTTTGCCATTGCACACGCCCAGGATCGTTGGCTTGCCGGGACGCGTGTTAATTCCATGCACGAGCACGCCCGGCTCGCCCAATGTGCGGATGACGTCGGCGGTCATATCTCTTGTGGATGCGGATGAGCCGGCGGTGATGATGACCAGGTCACATTCGGATAGCGCCTTCGCCGCCGCTTCTTTCAGAACCTGAAACTGGTCACTAAAAATCCCATAGCGGACTACCTCCCCTCCGCTTTTTTCGACGAGCGCGCCGAGTGTATACGAGTTAATATCGCGGACTTGTCCAGGGCGCGGCGTTTGGCCTGGGTCAATGACTTCGTCGCCCGTTGAGATCAAACCTACGCGCGGCTTTTTTGCAACGCTGATGGATGTGAATCCCAGCGCCATTAATCCACCAATTTCTGCGGGGCGGATTTTTGTCCCTTTGGGAATGACCAATTGATTTTGCGCAACGTCTTCGCCGATACGGATAACGTTCTCCCCGTCGGCAACGGATTTGAAGATTTCAATTTCGCGAGGTAGACCTCCGAGGTCTTTGGAGACATCGGAGATCTGTTGCGTATATTCCACCATCACAACTGCGTCTGCGCCGTTGGGGAGCATTCCGCCCGTGTGGATCAATGCGCACTGACCCGCGCCAATTTCAAAGGACGGTGTGTCGCCCATTGGCACTTCGCCGATCAATTTCAGATATGCAGGAAGCGAGTCACTCGCGCCGAAAGTATCTCTCGCGCGGACAGCGTACCCGTCCACGGTGGTGCGGGGGAAACCGGGTAACGGGTGCGGTGCGAATACGTCAGACGCGGTAAAGCGGCCCAAAGCGTGGACAACTTCTATTGATTCAGAGTCAATCCTGCCCTGAGTTTGATCGAAGGGTGCCGTCTGGGAGAAATGCGAGAGCAATTCGTCACGAGCTTGGTCAGGAGGGAGGAGGGTTAAGAATTCAGGCACAGTCGGGGTGAGTAATTAGTAATTGGAGATTGGAGATTAGAGATTGTTTAACGAAGCCAGAAGGTAAGGGTCAAAAAATAAGTGGTTAATCCGAAGACTGCGAGAGCGGTGACGGTCAGCAAAGGCCAGTTTGGTTTGCCGCCCAAGGAGATGTGACGGAGGAGGAGGATTTGCAGGATGGCAAATGGAAGGGTGAGAAAGGCGGGCCAGATAACCGAAAAGGAGAAGCCAAATAAAGGTGAAATTGCGAAGATGAAATAAGCAAAAATAATCAGGTTGTGATGGAATGGCACGGCGCGTTCCCAGGTCAGGCTGCGGAGTAGAGTGGCGCGATGATATTTTTGGTCGGCTGTGAATGTTGTAAAGTTGAGTATTAGAAAAAATGCAAGAGCCAGAGCCGTGAGTGGAAACAGCAGGATGGTGAGCAATCGGTGATTTTCACCTGTTTGAAGTAAAAACGCGACGGACGGAATCACGTACGCGATGTGTGCGGCGAGGGTTAGTTCACCGAAGCCGCGATTCGCCAGGTGGATAGGAGGAATGGCGTTTGCGAAGGTAAGAACGATGGAAAAGATGAGAAAGTAGAAAGTTGTGATTGTTAAATGGAAATTAGTAAATAGCAAGTAGGTCAGTATTGTGTAAGTTGTCAGCGAGGAGATTAAAATAATCAGCATGTTGTTGCGGAGGGTCTCTTTTTGCTGGGGAGTCTCACCTTCCACAAGCGGTTCGTTGTGCGGACGAAAGATTTCGACAAGCCACGCCATGCTCAATTGGGCGAGAAGGACGAGCGCGAGTCCTAACCAAAAGATTGGGCTTTGAAGAGGTTGGCCAAGATAGGCAGGGATACTCGCGCCAAGAGCGTAAGTCAACGCGGCGAGCAAGAGGTGGAGAGGTCGGGAGAGTTTGAGCAATTTACGATTTCCGATTTTGAAGGATTTCTTCATCACCCGGGTCTTTTTCCCAATCCCCAGTCCATATCACATCATGACCCGCAGATACAAGGTCATTCTTCGTGCCGCCACACACGCATGTGTCCAACAATACTTTCATATTGCGCCGGCAACGATGAATTCAATCCGTT
>Ga0082335_1005978_pt1 | contig 16221 bp, 13 predicted proteins | sample Subgrocontami58m_FD_72375 | JGI IMG/M metagenome (GOLD analysis project Ga0082335, IMG submission 72375) | Subsurface groundwater microbial communities from S. Glens Falls, New York, USA - GMW37 contaminated, 5.8 m (SPADES assembly) (version 2) ... | reverse complement strand
AATCCAGCGTGGATGAAGCGGTTCTCGGTATGCTCGTACGGACGCTCGTAGTATTGAGCGAAGAGATTTGATGTCAACAAGCAGAGCAACAGCAGAGTTATAGGTTGCATTCTATTGGCTGTCATTGGTCATTCGTCATTTGCAGCAATCTGGCTTCTCTGTCTCCCCTTCGGTCTCTGCATCAATCAGACCCTTCGCAAAGAGCGCTCAGGGTTGAATGGGTTTACGAATCCTCAACTGCTTCACTTTCCTTGCTTCTGTTGCTTCGATTGTGCCAAGCCAGTTACCTACGCGAAGCGTTGCCCCTTTCTCCGGCACGCGGCCAAGCAGATGCACGGCGTAGCCGCTCACGGTGACGACATCTTTCGTATCAGGAACGACTTCAAACATCCTCGCAAAATCATGCAGCGGCATTGTGCCGTCAACGAGATATTCTGTCTCGTTCACCTTTTGTACCATCAGCGGCTCGACATCGAACTCATCGCGTATTTCGCCGACGAGTTCTTCGAGAACGTTCTCAAGTGTAATCAGTCCGGCTGTGCCGCCGTATTCGTCAACGGCAATCGCCATCAAGATTCTCTTTGCCAGAAATGTATTCAGGGTTTTTTCCAGCGGCGTTGTTTCGGGAACAAACAACAGATCACGCTTAATCGTCAGCAGCTGCGCACCGTTCCCCTTCACCTCTTTCATCTTGAACAGATCCTTCATGTGGATCATGCCGAGAACATTGTCGAGATCTTTTTCACACAAAGGATAGCGGGTAAACTGGTTTTCTTGAGCAATCGCAATATTCTCATCAAGAGCCTTCTCGGTGGAAAGGAACACCACCTGCGTGCGCGGCACCATCACTTCCCGCACAGTGCGGTTGCGAAGCTCCATTGCTTGCAGCAATATGCTTCTGCTCGTTGTGGAGATGTTCTTTCTCTGACTGAGCAGCAGCCGCAGTTCCTCTTCCGAATGCGCAAGGTCGCTTTCGCTGGCAGGCTCGATCCCGACAAGCCGCAGAAAGTAGTTCGCCGTACCGTTCAGAGCCCAGATGAACGGCCTGAATACCACAAAGAACAAATGCAAGGGACCCGCCGCACTCAGCGTAACCTTCTGTGCCCGTTGAATGGCAAGGGACTTCGGGGCAAGCTCGCCGAGGACGATGTGGAGAAACGTAATAATACCGAATGCGACACCGAAAGAAACCGCCGCAACCAGTGTCGGATTGGAAATTCCTGCGAAGACCAATAACGGTTCAAGGAGGTGTGCAACGAACGGCTCGCCAAGCCACCCAAGTCCGAGGCTCGTGAGTGTTATGCCGAGCTGTGTAGCAGAAAGATACGCATCGAGATGTGTAATCACCTGATGAGCAAGCTGTGCGCGCTTGAGCCCGCTCTTCATGAGCGGCTCGATTTGTGTCGAGCGGACTTTGACGATAGCAAACTCCGCAGCAACAAAGAAGCCGTTGAGAAAGACAAGCGCAAAGACAGACGCAATCTTCAGGAAGCCGTAGATAATTTCCATCGGGTCAGGGAATTATTTCGACATTGCCTGCCTGTCGGTCTACGACTCGTAGAGCAGACATGGCAAGCAGTATCTTCCACTGCGCGGCAGAGACGGGCATAACGGAAAGACGCGGCATACGAACCAACTCGAACTGCGCAAATTCTTTCTGCGTTTTCACTGCCGCGAGCGTAACAGGGTTCTTCAGCTTTTCTTTCGGCTTTAAATCAACAACTGCAAGCTTCTCGTCTTTCTGTTTCGGATCGGGATAGGAATCAGAAACGATTTCCGCAATGCCAACAATGGATTTCTCATCTCCCGAATGGTAGATGAACGCGAGGTCGCCCTTCTTCATTGCGCGGATGTGCTTTAACGCGAGATTGTTTCTCACGCCGTCCCAGGTTGTTTTCTTGTCGCGTTCCAAGTCTGAGTAAGAATAGGTGGAAGGTTCCGTCTTGAGCAGCCAGTATGCCATGTTCGATTCCTTTTCGTTACAAACGAAGTTACGCGAATATGTAAGGGAAAGCAAGATAACTACCCCACGCACTTCCTTGCCGTTTATCAGGTTGCTGAAAAACTATTTTGACTGCCAGTGCTCCGAAGGAATCCTCCTCACGAAGTGATGCCTTCGGCAGAAGGAGTCTTCCGAAGGTCCGAAGGACTCCCTCGGAGAATGCCTTCGGCACTTCGGACCTTCGGGACGAGGCGCTTTTTGCCGACCTACGGAGAAGCAATCTCGATTTTCAACTTGAATTCGAGTATGAGATTGCTTCTCCGCAGGTCTACGACCTGTCATCCTGTCCAGATTTTTTTTACGGGATGAACAGGATAAGAAATCTGAAATGCTCCTCATGAACCAGAGGGTTCATTTCCCTAAATATCCACGCCTGCTTTGGGGCGCGGTGAATGATCTCGCAATGACACGTAAAGGAGACTTTTTCAGCAACCTGCAATAAGCGCAGTCGAAAACCTGCATGAAGTCTCTCGCCAAGACGCAAAGCCGCAAAGGAACTTCAAAAGGAATATGGAAATTGTTTTCCTTTGCGCCTTGGCGGCTTTGCCTGCCCGCCGCTTCGCTTTGGCAGGCGGGCGTGAGGTTTTCGACCACGTTTCTATAAGGCTGGTAAACATGAAAATTGGCATTGACTGGAAAAGGACAGAAGAATTTTTTGACTAAGGCATCTTTTACAGAGAATGAACTTGACAAAAGGAAAAAATAGCCTTACACTTTTGTCAAGTTCGCTGGAAATTTTTTCTCTCTCTCCAATTGTTCTCTTTACATATCTCACCAAACTTTCTTTCTCGAACGAGAGTTCTCTCAACTTTTGATTGAACAATAACTAACGTTATTCGAAAAGTTCACTATTTGGCTTTAGACATCATTCACCAGTTTCACAATACCATTGGAGGTACCATGGCACTTTCCACCTGGAGTACGCGCCGTTATATTCTCGTATGGATGGGCTTGTGTTTGTTTTCCACTGCAGTGTTGGGTCAAGTTACAGTCAAACTGCAGCAGCCCCCGCCGAACCAGCTTCGTGCAGCCGATCTCTGGAAGCTGACGCTCAATAACACCGACACAACAACGTACCGCATCCGGCTTGAAGGGACGCTCGACGAAGCCGCCGCAGGCCGCGTTGCCGATGGAAAGTCGGGAGTTATCACTCTCCCGCGGGGACACAAAATAATTACGTATGATGACGTGAAGCGCGGCGGCAGCGTGAACTTCAAAGCGGGCAGGTGGCGCGACGCCTTCACACGCACAGGCAACGCACCAAGCGGTGATTACACGATCTGCATCTACGTGAAAACGGAAGCAGGCGATGAGTTGGGAAGGGATTGCATACAGCAGACTGTGGAGATCGTCTCCGCACCTACACTCATCTCACCGGCAGATGGCGAGACAATTCCCGAAGGACAATTGCCAAACTTCACCTGGCTTCCTCCGACTCCGGCACCGCGGGACGTAAAGTACTCATTGAAAATTGTGGAGGTGTTGGGTAATCAGTCTCCGAATGAGGCGATGCAACGCAATGCAGCGTGGTTTGAGAAGGGGGATATTAGGACGACTACGTTCCAGTATCCAACTTCTGCAAAGAAGTTAGAGAAGGGGAAGAAGTATGCGTGGGGTATTGAGGTAGATGCTATTCGGAGCGAGATCTTCTCATTCAATATTGGTAAAGAAATAAAACACGAAGAGAAAGTAGTCATTAAGCTAATCTCACCTACGGAAGAACGACCAGCGCAAAACAATAGACCAACATTCGAGTGGAAGACAGAACCGACTATCGAAGGAATCACATACACGATCGTAGTAAGAGAGATAGAAGAAGGGGTCGACCCTGAAAGCTGGAAAATACTTTTTGAGCGAATCGGTATCCGTGAAACTATCTTACGATATCCAGCTGAAGTACCACCTCTGGATACAGCAAAAGTATATGTATGGAAAGTCGCCGGCATTAAGAATGCTAAGGTGATAGCTGTTAGCCAATTGTTGCCCATTCCGTGGACGTGGTACTTCTGCTTGCTAATTCCTTTTCCGCAGGCTCAGAGTATTTGTGTGGGGACCCAACTTCAGTTGAACGCATGGGCTATAATGTTCGGCGCTGGTATCAGTGGACATTTCAATTGGAATCTTATAAATCCAAATAATACGACTCAGAGCGGCTCGCAACCATCATTCGTGATCAGTGTTTCTCCCAGTTATCAACCCGCAACTGCGGGAATTTATACGTACATACTCACTGTACAGAGAGGCAACTGCACGAAAACAGTTACATTTACAATTAATGTTTACCCAAATCTCACTGCCGCCGTACTGGACTATCCTTCGGGAGCTACGATAACCGAACTGTGCTGGGGAGACGATGCAACCCTCAATATGAATGGTGTGCCACCCGGATGTAGTGTTACTTGGTCTTACAGAGATATTCCGAGCTTAAGTTGGATTCCTCTTGGCACTGGTAACCCTTATAACACAAATCAAATTAAACCAACATGTTCACCAGGACAACCCTTTACAATCCGAGAGTTTAAGGGAGTTGTTAGTTGCACGAACATGCCGACGCCCTGGCCTACGAGCTGTCCTAATGAAAAAATAGTTTCTCTGAAAGTGTGGTGTCCAACTCAGCCGGGTACTATTACTGTCTCGCCAGGGACACAGATTTGCAGTAACAACAACTATCCCGTTAATGTGACCTTGACTGTTACAGGCCATGTGGGAAATATCTTAGGATGGACAGTCAACAATAACTCAATACCTAACTCAGCCGGACAATCTACTATTACTTACAGTATCACATCAGCGGGAAATTATACGTTTTGTGTTCAAGTGAAGAATGGTACATGTCAACAACAACAAGCTTGTATCCTTGTTAAGGTGGAAGACCCCTTCAATGCACAAATAACAAGTAACAAAAACGAGGTCTGTTGGGGCGACGATGCAACTCTTACACTTACTCATAATGGACCGCCAGGCACGCAGATTCAGTGGCAATACCAGATTAATTGCGCCGGACCTTGGACTACCACTGGAAATAGCGGCACTGTCCAGAACACCAATGAACTGTTCGGTCCTTCTTACCCGCCGGTTAATGCGTGTGTCGTTAACAAGATCTGCTGGAGGGCTATTGTTACATCGCCTACCGGTATATGTCCGCCCACCACTGCAGGTCCTTTAACCATCAATGTCATTCAGCCCCCAACTGCGCCCACTATTTCGCCCCCGGGCCCAATTGTGAAATGTCCCGTCACATCGGTTTCCCTTACAGCCTCAATGCCATCTTGTGGAACCCCGCCATTCACCTACCAGTGGTATCTTAACGGGCTTCCTGTTGCTACGGGTCAGACCATCCAGGCGACCCAGCCGGGAAATTACTTTGTGGTGGTGTACAACAAAAACAACTGTGACTCCGCACAATCAAAGAACACGGTAACGGTTAGGGACTGCAGCACAAAAGTTGTGATACAAGGTCCGTGTACCTGCTCTTCCGGCACTACAATTACTTTGACCGCCATTCCTACATCCTTTGTTGTGCCTCCGGGTCCTCCCGGAAACTGTGGTCCACCCTACACCTACTTATGGTCAACCGGTGCCACAACCCAATCCATTACCATCCCATGTCCACAACAGACCACAACCCTTTGGGTTCAGGTAACAAACGCTATGGGTTGCACAACAAAGGTTTATCACACAATTAAAAGATGTCCATAAGTAAGGAGGAAAGCCATGAAGAAGATAGTAAACATAACCGGAAGAGTAATGCCACTATTGCTTGGAGTATTGCTCCTAAGCAGTGCTGCGAATAGTCAGAATAAGAATCCGAATGCCCCAAGTGTACAGACGGATTATTGTAACCAACTCACCATTAATGTAACTCCAGGGCCTGATAGCTTGGGATGCTATTTTGACGTTGAATTAACGCAGATATGGTCTGCGGCATCTGGATGCAACATAAATGACCTGCCGCACGGTTTGTATGTTGCATTCAGCGGAGCGACAACAATCAACTCGGTCCAGATCCTCCAGGGTGCGTGGTTCACGGCCACGCCGGCAGCCAGCCAAAGTCCTTTCACCAATTCCGTTTATTGGACCAAGCAACCTGCAGGTACCTGCACCAATGCCACAAATTCAATCCCAAGCGGTCAGCTGTTGAAAGTGAGGATATGGGTGACTACAGTCCCAAATCCTGTCACGGTAACTGTACGAGAGCTAACCGGTTGGTCCTGGCCAACTGATCCTAGCAAATGGAACTGCGAGAAGGTCTTCACATTCCCTGCCCCACAAGTGAACTACTCGATAGGACCCAACACCTCCGTCTGCAGCGGTAGCGCCATGGCGATCAATCTTAGCCCGGCTCCGCCCACAGGGTCCACGGTTACATGGTATCAATTGCCCTCTAACGCTCCGTGTCCCACTGTAAATCCTCCGGCGTCACCCTGGGTATTAGCACAAACCGGAGGCACATCGTTCAATACCAATATACTCACGAGTACGACATGCTACGTGGCGGTGATCCAACAAGGTTGCTGGAAGTACTTTTCGAACGTCAAAAGGGTTGATGTTTGCCCGGGACCTCCCATCGCCGCAATAACCGCAACACCTGCATCAGGCTATCCACAAACCACGATAATTAACCAAGTTGCTCATGCCTGTAGCAGTTGGTCAGGTCAACTCTGCTTGAATCCATCAACCTTCCCTTGTTCAACGCAAATTATCAGGTGGGAGAGAAGAACAAGAGGTCTCTCTTATTCCAGCCCGTGTATCCCAGTATGGGGGTCATGGTCCTCGTGGGTTCCTATCCCGAGCTCTGCTGGTCAAACGTGCATTAACACAGGCGTCTTAGGATATGGTGCTGCTTGCCAGATGCAGTATGAATTCAGGGCAGTATTACAAAACGCCTGTGGCACATCAACACCTCCTTACACCATTGTCATTGACAGACCTCCGGTTCCGGGTAATATTACTGCTAATCCTCTTCCACCGCTGTGCTTTGATAAGGCAACGAAGTTGACCTATTCTACCTCATGCGCGGAGGTTGTGGAATGGGAAAAGAGGGATGAACTCAGCCCCTGTACGAATACTTGGGGGTCATGGACTCCAATAGCAGGCTCGCAAGGCACATGCGTATGGTGGACGAATAATTTGCAAACAACCACACAGTACAGGGTAAAAGTTAAGAACGGAGCATGTCCACCGGTTTATTCTCCAGTGTACACTGTCACAGTGAAACCTAAGTTGGGTGTTACCATCTCAGCAAACCAGACTGTTCTGTGTCCACCCGGCGTTACATTAACCGCTCAAACTACCTATGGACCACCATGCAGTTATCCAGTTTCATATCAATGGTATCAGGATGGTCTGCCGATTACCGGGGCAACGAGTTCAACTTACTCTCCTACAACCCCTGGAAATTATTATGTCGTAGTTTCTGATACCTGTGGAAAGGCAAAATCTAATGTTATTACGGTATGCGGCAGACTGCAGTTGGTCATAGTGGCACCCTGCTGTGTGTGTCCAGGTGAGACCATCACAGTGACGGCAAACGTTTTGTGGACGCCTGCAAACTGCCAGCCGCCATCCTGCACATACCTGTGGAATACCGGTGCTACGACGCCAAGCATCAGCGTCACCTCGCCGGGGACTTATACAGTAACGGTTAACTGCGGAACTTGCCCCCCAATGACACAAAGCGTGACTATACAGCCTTGTCTTTAATGAGGTACTAACTCTGAGAAATGTAAAACAACAATAAACAAGAAAGGAGCTAAGAACAATGAAATACATCAAGACGCTTACTGTTGTGTTCTTCTTCTTTCTTCTCAACCAGGCAGGAGCATTCGCCCAAATCACCGTCATCATCCAGCAACCGCCCCCGTACCAGTTCAAGGTCGAGCACATGTGGAAGGTGACGCTGGTGAACCCGACGCGGACAACATTCACCGTGTCACTCCACGGCAGAGCAACAGAATCGACCGAAGGGTTGATTGTGGATGCAACATCGAGTACGTTCGCTTTGCCGCCCGGCACGAAAATCATCATCCCGCGTGAGCTTGTTCCCATTAACATCAGAGACGCGAACCCGAGATACAGGGATGTTGTGCAGAACATCGGCGGCGTGCCGACGGGCGATTATGAGATCTGCGTTGCGGTAATCAACGCGGAGAACGGCGCGGTGCTTGGCGAGCAGTGCATCCAATCGGCGGTGCAAAACCTTACGCAGGTTGAGTTGTTGGAACCCGGCAACGGCGCTGTCTACTCATTTCACGGAAGAACAAATGATGAAGTGTGGAATCAACCGCTCCGGCGAGCGATCGCCCCTGTGGTAATCAACAAAGGATTGCGGTTGAGGATCTTCAAAGGACCCGATGGTTCATCAACGGCCTATATGATGGGCGACCCGGTTCCCGGCGTTGATATCGAACTGGAGCAAAGACCCGGCGGCACAAGGATTCCTGTGAAGGGTTGGGATGAATACATGCAGGAGGTTGGCATCAAAGAAGAAGGAGTGAAGTTCGCGGAGGTCAGGGTTGTCACCGATACAGGCGGATCCACCATCGCGTATCTCATGGGTGATCCTGTTCCCGGTGTGGACATCAGTCTGCAACAAATACCCGGCGGCATGAAGATTCCACTGAAGGGACCGGATGAGTACCTACAGGAGAGAACAAAAGGTCCCAATGCAGTCAATGTCAAAAAAGCGATGCGCTTGATGATCATCCAGAATCCTGAGGGCTCATCAACGGCTTATATGATGGGCGACCCGGTTCCCGGCATTGACATCGAGTTGGAACAAAGACCTGGCGGCATAAAGATTCCCGTCAAGGGATGGAATGAATACATCCGCGAGGTTGGGATTAAAGAAGAAGGAGTGAAGTTCGCGGAGGTCAGGGTTGTCACCGATACGGGTGGATCCACCATCGCGTATCTCATGGGTGACCCTGTTTCCGGAGTTGACATCAGCTTGGAACAAATACCCGGCGGCATCAAGATTCCGCTGAAGGGACCTGATGAGTACATGCGAGAAGTGGGAATCAAGGAAGAAGGGGTCAAGCGCGTTGGGTCTGCGATTGGTTCCATCCCCATCGTTGGTGGAGTTATCGCTGGAAGTGCAGACGTTATCATTACACAGGGGCTCAATCGCACGGCGATGGGTTCGTATCTCATCTTCAACTGGCTTCCGCCGACACCGATACCTCCAGGTGCTCGAGTGACTTACAGGCTTCGGATCGCGGAGATTTACGGCAGACAGTCGCCGTACGATGCCATCAGATCAAACCCTGCATTCTTTGACAATAGCTCGATCATCTCAACCATCTACCAATACCCGGTGGCTGCGCGGCCATTCCAGTCAGGCAAGCGCTACGCGTGGAAGGTGGACGTATACCTGAACAATGTGTTCATAAGGGAAAGCGAGATCTGGCATTTCGCAGTTGAAGGTGGCGAGCCTGCCGAAATGAAGGGGGATTTTAGTCGCGGCCATCGGCCGTCCAGAGCGCAATCAGAGCAAGTGACACCAGAAAGGCCGTTGCTGCTTGCCTCTTCCAAGAACGATGTTGTGGACTTGCTGATGCAAGATCAGGGTGTGGGTTCGAATATCGGCGCCACAGGAACAGCCCCTCTTGCTTTCTCCGGAAGCAGCAGACTGAACGGACAAACGGCAAACAGACAGGGATCGTTTTCAGAAGTGCCGCAAAGGTCATGGACTGCGGAACTGAATCCAGTCCTCACCTTGTACGGGCTGCCGTTCACATCGGTCATTCTGCTCTCTTCACAGCAAGAGTCGAACAGGCAGAGCATCAACAATTTCGGATTGAATTTCGACCTCAACAGCTTGCAAGCAGATCTCACCTCGCGCCTCGAAGGAAAAATTGAAGAATTAGAAAGCTCTGCAACTGCGGGGACTCCCGGCGCGGATCCGGAGGAACTAAACAGATTGAAGGATCCGGAAAATCTCAAAGATAATCTTGACCGATTCGGGATGATCTCAGGGGGCGAGAAATTCTTTATGAGTATCCGCTCGCTCGGCGTCGGTACGAACTATCCGTCATACTCAGAGTACACATTGAGCGGTGTCCCCGTTACCGGCGTGAACATCGAGATAAACCCCGGAATCTTCTACGCGGCGTTTACCGCATCGGCGAACCAGCGGGGGATTGATAACTCGTCATACAGCAGAAGTCTGTACGCAGGCAGAATCGGGCTTGGGAAGAAGGAAGGCACACATCTTTACTTTACCGGACTTTACGCAAAGGACGACGAAGGATCGATCAAACTCGATCCTGCCAACAACACGTTAACGCCGAAAGCCAACTACGTTTTCGGCACAGAAGCAAAGCTGAATCTCTTTGGCGATAAACTGTCGCTTCAAGGTGAGGGCGCTCTGGCAGTTCTGACACGTGATACGCGTGACCCGGAACTGGAGCACAAGTCCATTCCCGGCTGGGTGAAAAACCTCGTCGATCCACGCATCAGCACGTCGTTTGATTATTCCTACTCGGGGAAGTTAGCGTTCAACAACGACGCATCGGCGACGAGGATATCATTGGGGATTAAGATGATTGGACCCGGCTATACATCGCTCGGCGTGCCGAACTTGAGGACCGACCAGTTTGGCTATGAAGGGAAAATTGATCAGAGACTGTTTGAGAACAAATTCTCGATTGGAACATTTTTCAAACAGTACAAAGACAACCTCATCCAATGGAAGAGATCGACGACGAAAACGACAGCGTTCGGGATCAACGCTGGACTCAATCTGCCGCGGCTGCCATTTCTCCGCGTAACCTACTCTCCCTATTTCCAGAAGAACGACGATCCCAACCCCGCGCGTCAAATCGATAACACGACAACAATGTACTCGGCGATGACGGGATATTCGTACCCAATTGCCGGACTGAATTCGTCGTCGTCATTTGCGTTCAGCCATCAGCAAAGCAAAACGAACACAGGCATTGCCGATTACCGGACAGATTCATACATGCTGACCGAAGCGGTAAGTTTCACCTTCCCCGTTACCGTGTCGGCAAGCTTTGGACTGATTCAATCGAAATCTGCTCTCGGCTATGGAAGAATCAACAACGTTGATGTCGGCGTGTCCGGGTCATTGATGGAAAACTGGTCGGGTACTGTTGGGATGAACGTTGCTGTTGAAAGAGATCGGAACAAACGTACGGGATTCTATTTGAACTCCACAATTTTACCGCTTGAAGGGTTTGATATCGACGTACGTCTTGATCGGAACGCGTATACGGATTGGCAGGGCGACGGGGATTATGACGAGGTGATCATCTCTACGGGCCTGGTGGTAAGGTGGTAGGTGGAGTATTCAGATTCTTTGCCGACGTACGTCCGACATCGGCGCAGAGTCGGAGCATGATTGTGAAGTTACCGCAACGAGAAAACGGGCCAAGGGCGAACCACTGTGGTTCGCCCTTTGTATTCGTTGGAGATTCCCCAAAACAAAATAGCCACTCACGAAGTGATGCCTTCGGCAAAAGGCACGAAGGTTTCACGAAGAGAACACGTTTTGAGATATGGTAACACTTTTGGGATCACGATGAGCGAGGACCAGCTCCCCCAAAAAAAACTTTGTGAAACCTTTGTGTCTTGGTGTCTTCGTGGCAAGCTTTTTTCGTTTTTGGATTTGGGGAATCTCCACGTATTCGTGCTTGACCTGCACATCCACTTTCATTATACTCTACCACACAAAACTGTTCTCTCAAAACACTCATCAATCTGGGGCGCTTATGAAGATCCGGCAAATCCGTTCATCGGACGACACCGGAACGCTATCGTATTTGGTGATTGACGCAGCAACCGCCGCCGCCGTTCTCATCGACCCGAACATGGAAGACGTAAACACCATCTCCGAGCTGATTCGACAATCGAGCGCCTGCCTCACGCACATCTTCGACACGCACATGCATGCCGATCATATCTCCGGCGCAGCAGAGCTGCAAGTACTGTTCGGCGCAAAAATCGTGATGCACGAGAATACGAAGAAGAAGTGGAAGATTATCGACCAAGGAGATAAGTTCGGCATCGGTGATACTCTCCGGGCGAATGCGAAGATTCCTATTGATGTGTACGTGAACGACGGAGACGTGATTGTCTCCGGAACTATGAAGGTGAAAATTCTTTTCACGCCGGGACACACAGACAATCACATTACAATGCACGTCGGCGACAACATCTTCACCGGCGATCTCCTCCTCATCGGTCAAGCAGGCAGAAGCGATTTGCCCGGCGGCAACGCGGAAGAACAGTACGACAGCCTGACGAACAAAATCCTCCCTCTCCCCGACGCCACAAAGATGTATCCGGGACATGACTACGAGAACAACGTTTTCTCGTTGCTCGGCGACGAGAAAAAGAACAACCCATTCTTAGAACGGCGCACAAAAGCTGAGTACATTCAATTTGTGCAGGACTTCTTCCCGCCGCTCGCTGAAGCGTCAGCCACTGGCGGGAAGATGACTCTGCAATGCGGCGTGCGACGCGTTGCACGGCCGGGTGACAAATTCAAAAACATTTTTGCAAACGAGCTGAATGAGATGTTGAAGAGCAATGCAAATCTAACTCTGCTCGACGTTCGCGAGCCGTTTGAATTGATGGCGACAGGAGCAATTGAAGGCGTGCAGAACATCTCAGTCCGCCAACTGATGAACAGAACCAGCGAGCTTCCGCAGGAGAAATCCACAACCATCGTTAGCATCTGTGCAAGCGGCAGCCGTTCGATGGAAGCCGCACACCGACTGCGACAACTCGGCTATACAAACGTTATGAACCTTGTGGGCGGAACAAATGCGTGGATACAGAGCGGCTTTCCTGTTGTTCGTCCAACGGTAAAGGTTTAATTGACAAACTTTTTGGAAGGATACGTGATGAAAGAAAAACTGAAGTGGATTCTATCGATAGCTTTCTGCTTGTTCCTTGGTGTAGTCTTGTTTGGGCAAGCATCCAAAGAGAGGAAAGCTGTCTCGGTCGAAGAAGCCCGCCAGATGATAACAAAAGATTCAACGCTTCTTGTGCTGGATGTTCGAACACCGGAAGAGTACACGGGCGAGCTTGGACACATTGACCATTCCCTCTTGATTCCTGTTCAAGAATTAGAAAAGAGAATCGGCGAGCTGGATAAGTACAAAGGCAAAACAGTTCTTGCCGTGTGCCGAACCGGAAGACGAAGCGCCAAGGCAACAGAAATTCTCACGAAAAGCGGCTTCAAAGCAATAAATGTTGAAGGCGGAATGGTGAAGTGGAATGAGATGAAGTTTCCGATAGTGAGGGTATCGAAGTAGAATCGCCTGCCCGCCAGACCGATGTCGGGCTGGCCCGCCCGAACGGCTTTGGCGGGCGGGCCGGACGGGCAGGGAGAGTGGGCGAATGGGAGAATCGGTGACGTCTCCCCTTCGCCGGTTCTCCCACTCTCCTCCGTAAGGAGTCCTTCGGACGATTCTTTTCAAGACAGCGATGAATTCCCTGAATGCAACGCTGTCAACTCACCAGCGCCTGCCGGTGAATCACCACATCCTTCTCTTTAATCGTCTGCTGCGCTTGCGTCATTGCAGCGCGCACAACGTTTCGCAACTCTCGCACATTGCCGGGCCAGGAATGATTCAACAGCTTCCGCATAGCACCCGGCTCAAATCCCGAAATCGAAAGATTGAATTCCTTATTCGCCTCTTCCACAAAGTGTGCAGCAAGAAGCGGAATATCATTATCGCGCTCGCGTAATGGCGGCAGAATCACCTCGTACTGTCGAATCAAATCACACAACTGAGCATTGAATTTTCCCTGTCTGCCCAATGCCCGCAAGTCTGATGTTGTTGACGTAATCAAGTGAATGTCGCAGGGAATCGGTGCGCCGCCATACCGCGGCTTGAAGATTTTTGTCTGAACGATGCTGAGAATTGTTTCCTGCGCGGGCAACGCGAGCCAATCAATTCGATCAAGATACAGCGTACCCATGTTGGCTTCTTCCATCTTACCGGCTCTGCGCGGCGGAGTCGGTTTTCCATCACCGAATAATTCTGTTTCCATAATGTTCGGCGGGTACGCGGCACAATCAAATACCACCATCGGCTTTTCTTTTCTTCTGCCCGTATGATGAACAGCCCACGCAGCTAAGTCCTTTCCGGTTCCCGGCTCGCCCACAATCAACAGCGGCTTGTCGTAGGAGGAAATCTTTTGCAGCATATCCACCGCGGCAACCATTGATTCGCTCTCGCGGATAATGCTGTGCATCGAGAAGCGCTTGTTGATGTATTCCTTAAGGTAGCTCAACTCCTTCTGCAACGTCTTATTGCGCAACGCTGTCTCGATCTTGTATGTAATCTCGTCGTTGCTGAGAGGCTTCTGCAAATAATCCGTTGCGCCCATGCGGATCGCTCCAACTGCAGAGTCCACCGAGCCGTAGCCCGTAATCATGATGACAATTGCATCAGGGTCGAAGGAGATGACTTCTTTCAGTACTTGCAGTCCATCCATGCCTGGCAAACGGAGGTCGAGCAGCAACACAGAGGGTAACTCCTCCATATACTTCTGCACACCTTCTTCGCCGCTAAGCGAATAGCTCACATCGTATCCTTCAATCTCCAGGACATCTTTCAAGATGGCGCAAATTGCATCGTCGTCATCTATGATCATGACTTTCGTCATCAGCAAATCCTCAGTGAGTGGATTAACGAATTTGGGGGGAGAAACTGCGACGCAATATACACAAAGGAGTCAAGGACTGCAAGAGCTGAATGTGGACATTCCCCAAATCAAAAAGGGAAAAGCTTGCCACGAAGACACAAAGACACAAAGGTTTCACAAAGTTTTTTTAGGATCAGATTCTTAGGCATCCTATTCCACAATAGTGTCCTTGACTTTAAAGAGCATTTTCTTCGTGAATCCTTAGTGACTTTGTGCCTTTGTGGCTATTCTTTGTTTTTTGTTTTCGGGAATCTCCAACTGAATCACGGAAAATGGACTTTTTGTGTACGTTGTCACTGATTGCATCTTTACGCCTAAAGATTTATACTGATTTGAAATCTCACTGCCCGGCACATCCATAACTGCGCTGCGTAATGTATTCGATAATCATTCCCATATACAACGAGGAACTCACTCTTCCTGAGCTCCGCAGCCGGTTGATTGAAGCAACTGTCTCGCTTGATGATCCATTCGAGGTCATTCTCATTGACGATGGCAGCAAGGATCGATCATTCGAGCTGATGAGGCAAATTCGCGAAGAAGACGAACGCTTCAAAATCATTCGTCTCTCTCGCAACTTCGGACATCAAATTGCAATATCGGCGGGGATGGATTTCGCCGAAGGGGATGCAATCATTGTAATGGATGGCGACTTGCAGGACCCGCCCGAGTTGCTTCCGCAAATGATTGCAAAGTGGAAGGAAGGCTACCAGGTTGTCTATACGGTAAAGACCAGCAGAAAAGAAAACAGCCTGAAGCGCCTCGCCTTCAAATCATTTTACAGAATACTTCATGCGCTCTCGTCAATCCAAATTCCGATGGATGCGGGAAACTTTTCGTTGATGGATAGAAAAGTTGTTGAGGTGATGAAGCATATTCCTGAGCGCCATAGATACATCAGCGGTTTACGAGCATGGGTAGGGTTCAAGCAAATCGGCATTGAGTACGATCGGGGCGCACGCTTTGCAGGCGAGCCGCAGATGTCAACCGGCAGACTTTTTTCATTGGCGCTTGATGGCATCTTCTCGTTCTCGAACATTCCGCTGCGCGTTGCAGCATATATTGGGTTCATTGCAGCAGTAATTTCGTTTGCAGGCGGATTGTTCGTCATCTACGAAAAACTCTTCACCAACAAGGCTATCCTCGGCTGGGCGTCAACAATTGTGACGATTACATTTCTCGGAGGACTGACGTTGATGACACTCGGCGTCATCGGTGAATATCTCGGGAGGATCTATGATGAAGTAAAGCGGCGACCATTGTATGTCATTAGCGAAGGAATTGGATTTCAGGAAAACATTTCGCCTTTCTCTCGACCAATCGTCTCATCACCCATCCACCTCACTTCGAGCTAAACATCATTACTACAAGGAGAGCTTTTTGTGCGATTGATTTGCTTGAGTGTTCTGCTCTGTGTCTCCGTTCTACAAACAGCTTCTCAATACACTATCTTTCAAGACGACGTAAAGAAAGGCATCGTTACGCACGCATGGGGTTTAGAAGCGTCGGTTGACAACACTGTGAAGCGGAACGGC
>Ga0082335_1005977_pt1 | contig 16223 bp, 16 predicted proteins | sample Subgrocontami58m_FD_72375 | JGI IMG/M metagenome (GOLD analysis project Ga0082335, IMG submission 72375) | Subsurface groundwater microbial communities from S. Glens Falls, New York, USA - GMW37 contaminated, 5.8 m (SPADES assembly) (version 2) ... | reverse complement strand
CTTACCAAATATTTCAGGGAAATCGCTTTTATTTCAAGGGAGACAGCTCGGGGACGTGTCAGAACCTAATATTCATTACTTCATGTCGCTTTTTTTTGCTCCCGGCGCCGGCGTTCCCGAGGATCCGGTCACCGGTTCTTCGCATTGCACGCTCACGCCCTACTGGGCCGCGCGCCTGGGGAAGAACAATCTGACGGCGAAGCAGGTGTCTTTACGCGGCGGCGTTTTGCTGTGCGAGGCGCGCGGCGGCCGTGTGGTGATCGCGGGGCAGGTGGTCGAATACTTGCGCGGGGAGATAGAAGCCGAAGGGCCGGCAATCCAATCGCCTTCCGAAATGGCGCTTGAGTTCGAAATCGGGCGGGGAGCGCGCGCCTGCCGGGCTTCGCAATTTTCCCGAAGGCCGAATCGATACGCCCGGATTTCCTGCTAAGCTAGCTTCGCGCATTTCCTAGCGGAGGAAGCATGAAAGGCGAAAAGAAGGTTATCGAACACCTGAACACGGTATTGGCCAACGAGCTGACGGCGATCAACCAGTATTTCCTGCATTCGAAGATGTTCAAGAACTGGGGGCTGGAAAAGCTCGCGGCGCACGAGTACAAGGAATCGATCGATGAAATGAAGCACGCCGACAAGCTCATGGAGAGGATCCTGTTCCTGGAGGGAAAGCCCGCGGTCCAATTAAGGAAATTGTTGGTTGGCGATTCCACCAAATCGGTATTGGCGTGCGACCTGAAGCTGGAGTTGGCCGGCCATCCGGATCTGAAACAGGCGATCGTCGATTGCGAGGAGGTCGGCGACTTCGTCAGCCGCGATCTGTTCCAGTCGATCATCGAGTCGGAGGAGGAGCACATCGATTGGCTGGAAACCCAGCTAGCGCTGATCGACAAAGTCGGTATCCAGAATTACCAGCAGGCGCACATGGCGTGACAGGCAGCCGCGCGATGGTGGGCAACGCGGTAAGGAGTTGAAACAGCCGGCCGCACTACCGGATATATGCCATGACAGCTTAGCCCAGCGCCCGCGCCAGCACCTGCGCGACATGCACGGCTACGCCCTGCGCAACCGATGGCGACGAAGCCTTCCCTGTTCTCAGACCGTCGTGTATCTGATGACGGCAACTGGTGCCGTCGGCGACGAGCAGCGTGTCCGCGCCGGCCTTGCGCAGCGCCGGCAGCAGCGATGCTTCGGCCATTTTCATCGAAACTTCGTAGTGCCCGGCCTCGTAACCGAAGGCGCCGGCCATGCCGCAGCAGCTGGCTTCCACCGTCTCGACCTTCAATTCCGGAACCAGGCCGAGCACCTGCGCCACCTGCGACATCGCGCCGAAGGCCTTCTGGTGACAATGGCCGTGCAGCAGGGCCTTTTTCTGCGGCAGGGGTTTGAGCTTGAGCTTCAGTCTGCCGGCCTCGTGCTCGGCGGCGAGGAATTCCTCGAACAGCAGCGCCCGCGCCGCGAGCGCGTCGGTCGGGGCGCCGGGCAGCATGGACTTGAACTCGTCGCGCAGGGTGTAGAGGCACGAGGGTTCCAGCCCGACTATGGGGAGGCCGCGCTCGACGTAAGGCCGGAGCGCGGCGATGGTGCGCCGCGCCTCGGCCTTAGCCTCGTCCACCAGGCCAGTGGCGAGGAAAGTACGGCCGCAACACAGCGGGCGCCCGCCATCTGCGCCCCGCGCCAAATGCACGCGATAGCCGGCCGCTTCCAGCACGGCGAGTGCGGCGCGCGCGTTGTCGGGCTCGAAGTAATTGTCGAAGGTGTCGACCAACAACACCACTTCGCGCGCCGCTTCCGCACTATGCGGCGCTGCAATCGGATCCCGATGGAACGCGTCGCCGCGCCACTTGGGCAAGGAACGCTTTGCGGACAGGCCCAGCAGCGATTCGCTCAAGGCAGCCAGGCCGGCAATGGCGTCGCGCAGGTTGGCGAGCCAGGGCAGGCGCGCCGCCCAGGGCGCGTAGCGCGGCAGATAGGCGATCAAGCTGTCCTTGAGCGAAAAGCCGTGGCGCTTATGGTAGTGATACAGGAACTCGATTTTCATTTTCGCCATGTCGACGCCGGTGGGGCATTCGCGCTTGCAGCCCTTGCAGCTCACGCACAAATCCATGGCCTCATGCATCGCATCCGAGGTGAACGCATCGGCGCCCAATTGTCCGGACAGGGCGAGCCGCAGCGTATTGGCGCGGCCGCGGGTGAGGTCGCGCTCATTGCCGGTGGCGCGGTAGGACGGACACATGCTGCCGGCGTCGAACTTGCGGCAATGGCCGTTGTTGTTGCACATCTCCACCGCCGCAACAAAGCCGCGGCTTGACGCGGCGTTCGTATGGAATCCGCGGCTAGCCGCGGCACCCGCGCCTGCGCCGATATCGGCGGCTCCAGGCGCACTCCACTCGCTCCAGTCCAGGGCGGTATCGAGTTGCTGCGCGCTATACCCGGGTTTGAACCTGAACAGGCTGCGGTCGTCCTGCTTCGTTCCGCGCACGATCTTGCCCGGATTCATCAGCCCGCGCGGATCGAACAGGTCCTTGATTTCCTCCAGCGCGCGCATCAGGCGCGCGCCGATGATGGGCTCGATCCACTCCGTACGCACCAGGCCGTCGCCGTGTTCGCCAGAATACGCGGCGCCCTTGTAATTCCTTACCAGCTCACAGGCTTCTTCCGCGATGGCGCGCATTTGCCTGGCGCCGCCTTCCTTCATGTTGAGCACCGGACGCACGTGCAGGGTGCCGACCGAGGCGTGCGCATACCAGGTGCCGCGCGTGCCGTGCTTGGCGAATACCTGCGTCAGTTTGTCGGTGTATTCGGCCAGGTGCTCGAGCGGCACGGCGCAGTCCTCGATGAAGGACACCGGCTTGCCCTCGCCCTTCATCGACATCATGATGTTGAGGCCAGCTTTCCTCACCTCCCATACTTCCTTCTGCATGGCAGCGTCGGTGATCTCGACCACGCCGCCGGGAAAACCGAGTTCGGCCATCAGTTCCACCAGTTGCCTGAGCTTCGCCAGTTGCTCGCCGCGGTCATCGCCTGAGAATTCGACCAGCAGAATCGCGTCCGGGTCGCCCTTGAGGAAACGGTTGACGATGGGCCTGAACGCGGCGTTTCCGCGCGCAAGTTCCAGCATCGTGCGGTCCACCAGTTCCACCGCCGTGGGCGCTAGCTTGACGATATGCTGCGGCGCCTGCATCGATTGACGGAACGTCGGGAAATGGCACACGCCCAGGGTCTTGTGCCGCGGCAGCGGCGAAAGCGCGAGATGGATGCGGCGCGAATAGGCGAGCGTGCCTTCCGAGCCGACCAGGAGGTGCGCGAGGTTGTGCGGCAACATGGAAGCTTCCGCGCCCGGCTGCACCATGTCGATGTTATAGCCCTGCACCCGGCGCAGCATCTTGGGCCAGCGCGCTTCGATCTCCGCCGCCTCACGCCGCACCACGGCATGCACACGAGCGATGAGCGTCTGATAGGCGCGGGGCGCGCCGGCGATCCGGTCGCTTGCGCCGAAGTGGAACTCGGCGCCGTCGGCGAGCAGGGCATCGATGCCGAGCACGTTGTGCACCATGTTGCCGTAACGGATCGAGCGCGAGCCGCAGGAGTTGTTACCGGCCATGCCGCCCAGGGTCGCCTGCGCGCTGGTGGAAACATCCACCGGGAACCACAGGCCGTGCGGCTTGAGATAAGTATTCAACTGGTCGAGCACCATGCCCGGCTGCACCACGGCCGTGCGCGCCGCTTTGTCAAAGGCGATGACCTGATTCAGGTACTTTGAATTGTCGATGACCAGAGCGGCGCCCACGGTCTGGCCGCACTGCGAGGTGCCGCCGCCGCGCGGCAGGACGGGCACGCCTTGGTCAACGGCGATCTGGATGGCGATGCGCGCATCCTCTTCGGTCTGCGGCACTACCACCCCGACCGGTTCGATCTGGTAGATGGAGGCGTCGGTGGAATAGCGGCCGCGGCTGGCGGCATCGAACAGGACCTCGCCGCGGATCTCGCGCCGCAGCCGCGCCGCGAGCGCGCTGTCACCGGCGCGCGGATGCAGCGTGACCGTGGAAATATGCTTGGGTGCCCGATCCATGGGGTCTTGAACGCGGATAAATTGCGCTTTTACGCGGCCACCGTTTCCGCTTGGCGCATGGCCTTCAACAGCGCTTCGGGCCCCTGCGCGCCGGACACGGCCAGCTTGCCGTTGAATATGAAAAAGGGCACGCCTTCCACGCCGATGGCGCGCGCGCGCTGGTCTTCCTCGGCCACCGCCTGGCGCGACTGCGGATCTGCCAGGCATTGCTCTACGCGGGCCCGGTCCAGGCCCGCCGCGGTGGCGATCGCGACCAGGTTTTCCGTCCTGGTCAGATCGACGCCATCGAGAAAGTAGGCCTGCAGGAAAGCCTCGTTTACCCGGTTTTGCAAGCCATCGGCCTGCGGTTCCGCTGCGGCGGCCAGTGCGATCAGGCTGTGCACGGCGACGGTGTTGGGTTGGCGCCCGATCTTGTCGAACGCAAACGCGATGCCGTGTTCGGCGCCGACCGCGGCCACGCGCGCATAGATATCCTTGGCGCGCGCTACGCCGAATTTTTGCAGCACGTAATCCTGCCGGCTCATGCCCTCGGCGGGGAGTTGCGGATTGAGCTGAAACGGCCGCCAGGTGATGCGCGGCGGGTCCGCGCCGGGGTTTTGCTGCGCGTACAGCGCGAGCGCCGCCTCGATCTGGCGCTTGCCGATGTAGCACCAGGGGCAGACCACGTCGGAAATGATGTCGATGTTCAAATGGACCTCCTAATGAACAGCCATGCAAACGGGATCGAGATCACGCTCGCTTGCGCAAGCATAGCGTGCCACGCTGTATTATTACATTACTTACGCGGCTTGCCGGGCGAGCCCTTCCATTGCCACCGCCATGTTGCATAATATGCCCAGGCCCCTATTGTTTTTTGCCCTCGAGGAGTTCTGCCATGGCCTTTAGAAGCGGCCGTCATTTCCTGCAAATCCCCGGACCCACCAACGTGCCCGACCGCGTCCTGCGCGCCATCGACTATCCCACCATGGATCACCGCGGGCCGGAGTTCGGCCACCTGGGCCTGGAAATCATCGAAGGGCTCAAATACGTATTTCAGACGCAGCAGCCGGTGGTGATTTACCCGGCCTCTGGCACCGGCGCCTGGGAAGCGGCGCTGGTCAACTGTCTCTCACCCGGCGACAAGGTGCTGATGGTCGAGACCGGGCATTTCGCCAGCCTGTGGCAGAAAATGGCGGACAAGCTTGGTCTGCAGGTGGATCTGATCGCCACCGACTGGCGCCGCGGCGGCGATCCGGCAGCGGTCGAAGCGAAATTGAAGGAAGACAAGGTACACGCCATCAAGGCGGTGTGCGTGGTGCACAACGAAACCTCCACCGGCGTCACCAGCCGGATTCCGCTGATCCGCGGCGCCCTGGACGCGGCGAGCCATCCGGCGTTGTTCATGGTGGACACGATTTCCTCGCTCGCATCGATCGACTACCGGCACGACGAATGGGGCGTGGATGTGACCGTGGCCGGATCGCAGAAGGGGCTGATGCTGCCGCCGGGCCTATCCTTCAACGCGGTGAGCGAGAAGGCACGCAAGGCCGGGCAGTCGGCTCGGTTGCCCAAATCCTATTGGGCATGGGAGGAGATGATTGCCGCCAACAAGACCGGCTATTTTCCCTACACGCCCGCCACCAATCTGCTCTATGGCCTGCGCGAGGCGATACTGATGCTGCAGGAAGAAGGCTTGCACGGCGTGTTCGCGCGCCATGCACGCCATGCCGAAGCGACGCGGCGCGCGGTGCGCGCCTGGGGCCTGGAAATCCTCTGCGCCAACGCCGAGGAATACAGCAACACCCTCACGGCGGTGATGACGCCCGCCGGCCACGATGCGGACGCGCTTAGAAAGCGCATACTCGAAGCCTACGACATGTCGCTCGGCACCGGCCTGGGAAGGCTCGCGGGCAAGGTGTTCCGCATCGGCCATCTGGGCGACTTCAACGACCTCGCGCTGATGGGCACGCTCGCGGGCGTCGAAATGGGACTGGCTCTGGCCGGCGTGCCGCACAGGAAGGGCGGGACGCAGACCGCAGCGGACTATCTGATTGAATGCGCCCGCGGCAGCGGCGCGCACCGTATTGCCGCTTGATTGCAGGACCCGTCCCGCGCTCATGCGGCGGCGGTGGAAAGACTGCCCGCATCCGCAGGGCAGCAATTTCGAAGGAGGAACGGATGAAACTATTCAGATTGGGAAGCATCGCGGCGTTCTGCGCAGCACCGCTCATTGCCGCGGCGCAAGGTGTCGAACTCAAGCTCGGACACGTAGGCGAGCCGGGCTCGCTATTTAGTGCGGCAGCCGATGAATTCGCCAAGCGCGCCAACGCCAAGCTTGGCGGCAAATTCAAGGTGGTGGTCTATGGGTCGAGCCAGCTCGGCGGCGACAAGGAAATGCTGCAGAAGCTCAAGCTAGGGACCATAGACATGGTTGAGCCTTCCACCGTCATGTCCTCGGAAGCAGACATCTTCGGCGTGTTCGAGATGCCCTACCTGGTCAAAGACCGCAAGCACATGCAGCGCATCGAGAAAGAACTGTTTTGGTCGAAGATCGCGCCCGAGGCCGAAAAGAAAGGCATCACGGTGCTCGCCGTGTGGGAGAACGGCTACCGGCACATCACCAACAACAAGCACCCGATCAACGTTCCGGGCGACCTGAAGGGCATCAAGCTGCGCGTGCCGGAGGGCAAGTGGCGGGTAAAGATGTTCCAGGCGTATGGCGCCAATCCCAGCCCGATGAAATTCTCCGAGGTATTCACCGCGCTGCAGACCGGCGTCATGGACGGTCAGGAAAACCCGTATGCGCAAATCGCCAGCGCCAAATTCCACGAGGTGCAGAAGTACCTCTCGATCACCGGCCATGTCTACACGCCTGCCTACCTGGTCGTGGGCACGAAGAAATGGCCCTCGCTGCCGGCCGACGTGCGCAAGATCCTCGAGGACACCGCCAAGGAGACGCAGGCGTTCGTTTATGACAAGGCCGCAAAGGACGACGAGGACCTGCTCGCCAAGATGAGGGCCGCCGGCATAAGCGTGAACACGGCTAACAAAGACGCTTTCATCGCGGCCTCCAAGCCCGTGTACGAGGACTACGCCAAGGAAGTGCCGAGCGCCAAGGACGTCATCGAGCGCGCCATCGCGCTTGGCAAGTAGCGCGCCGCGGCATCCGGCGCTGGTCCCAGATAAAGCGAGCGGGGGGAGGGTAATTTGACTCTGGCAAGTTTTCGCGGGGGCTACGCGCGCGCCCTCGAATGGTTGGTCATTGTCCTGATGGCCGCGCTGGCGATCGAGGTGACGGCGGGCGTGGTGTTTCGCACCATCGGAATGTCGCTCGCCTGGTACGACGAAGTCGCCGCCATCCTGCTGGCGTGGCTGACCTACTACGGCTCGGCGCTCGCGGCGGTAAAACGCGGGCATATCTCGTGTCCTGAACTGGTGGCGATATTGCCGCCGGCGCTGCGCCTGCCCCTGGCGCTGCTTGCCGAAGTGCTGGTGTTCGGATTTTTTATTCTGCTCGCCTACACCGGCTGGTCGATACTCGAGGTGCTCGCCACCGACCACCTGGTGTCGCTGCCGGAAATTTCGGTCAATTACGTGCAGTCGGTGATCCCCATCAGCGCGGCGCTGATCCTGATCGGGGAAGCGCTCAACCTTCCCGCTGTTATTGCCGAAGCGCGTCACGGCTACGGCGGCGGCGGGGAAGACAAGGCGAAGGAGGCGAGTCACTGATGGCAATACTGCTCCTTTTCGCCTGCGTGCTGGCGCTGGTGGTGATCAACGTGCCGATCGCGGTGGCGCTAGGCATCGTGGCGGTGATCGCGATGGTGGCGGTGCAGGGGCTGGCGTCGCTGCCCAATGTTCCGATCGTCATGTACAACGGCGCCACCAACTTCCCGCTGCTGGCCATTCCCCTGTTCATCCTTGCCGGCGCCATCATGAACGCCTCCGGCATCTCGACACGGCTGATCGCATTCGCTTCCGCGGTGCTCGGTTTCGTCCGCGGCGGGCTGGCGATGGTATCGATCGGCGCCTCGATGTTCTTCGCCGAGATTTCTGGCTCGGCGGTCGCCGACGTGGCGGCGCTCGGCTCGATCCTGATCCCGGCGATGAAGAAGAAGGGCTATCCCAAGGCGGTGGCCGCCGCGGTCATGTCCTCCGCCGCCACGCTCGCCGTGATCATTCCGCCGTCGATCCCGATGATTCTCTACGCGGTGATGGCGGACGTTTCGGTGGTGCAGTTGTTCGTCGCCGGCATCGTGCCGGGCATCATCGGCGGCTTCGGCCTGATGGGCATGGCCTACTGGTTCGCGCGCCGCTACGACCTGCCGCGGGAAGAGGCGTTCCGCTGGTCGCGCGTCGGCAAGACATTCAAGGAGGCGTTCTGGGCGTTTTTCCTGCCGGTAATCATCCTGGGCGGCATTTTCGGCGGCGTGGTCACCGCTACCGAGGGCGCGGCGCTGGCGGTCATCGCGGCGCTGTTCATCGGCCTTGCCGTCTACCGCGAACTCGATCTCGCCCACCTCAAGCAGGCAATGATCGAGGGCGGCTCGCAGACCGCGGTGGTGATGCTGCTGGTGGCGACTTCATCCTTGCTCGGCGCCTATCTCACCGAAATCCAGGCGCCGCAGCAGCTCGCGCGCGCGGTCGCGGAGATCACCACCAACAAGTGGTTCGTGCTGGCGATGCTGAATGTGTTGTTCCTGGTGCTTGGCTGCTTTCTGCACTCGGCGGCGGCAATCATCCTGGTGGTGCCGGTGGTGATGCCGCTGGTGAAAGCGGTCGGCATCGATCCGGTGCATTTCGGCCTGATCGTCACCATCAACCTCGGCATCGGCCAGCAGACCCCGCCGGTGGCGAGCGTGCTCATGGTCGCGTGCTCGATCGCGAAGGCCAGCGTGTGGGAGGTCAGCAAGGTCAATATCTACTTCATCGGCGTGTTGTTCGCGGTGCTGATGATGGTCACTTACATCCCCGTCACCGGGTTGGGGCTCGTGGAGCTCTTCTATCGCTGATTCTTACCGGGAAGGATACGAAGGCTCGCCGGGGAAGCCCGACATTCCTTTCCTTTATGTTCTTTGTGATTGGAACAAAGCTGATGTTCATGTCTGATCCTGTCTATATCGAGCGCAACGGCGCCATCGCGACCGTGGTGCTGAACAACCCGGATAAATTGAACGCCCTGAGCTATGGCATGTGGATGCGCCTGGGCGAGATCGCGCGCGAACTCGAAGCCGACGACGGCGTGCGCTGCATCGTGCTGCGCGGCGCGGGCGAGCAGGCCTTCGCAGCCGGCGCCGACATTTCCGAGTTCGACAAAATGCGCGCCAACGCCAGGGTGGCGAAGGATTACGGCGGCAAAATCGAAGGCGCCATGCGCGCGGTGGCCGAATGCCGCCATCCGACCGTCGCCATGATCCACGGCGTGTGCGTAGGCGGCGGGCTCGAAATCGCCTCGCAATGCGACCTCCGCATCTGCGGCGCATCCAGCCGCTTCGGCATCCCCATCAACAAGCTCGGCCTGGTGCTCGGCTACGGGGAAATGGCCGCGTTGGTTGACCTGGTCGGCCGCGCCACCGCGCTGGAAATCCTGCTCGAGGGCCGGGTATTCGGCGCCGAGGAAGCGAAGCAAAAGGGCCTGGTCAATCGCGTCGTCGCCGACGACCAGGTCAGTGCGGAAGCGCTCGCCGCGGCCGCGCGCATCGCCGCGGGCGCGCCGCTGGTGGCGCGCTGGCACAAAAAGTTCGCGCGCCGCCTGGCCGATCCGCGTGCGCTCAGCGAAGCCGAACGCGACGAAGGCTACGCCTGCTTCGACACCGAGGACTACCGCATCGGCTTCAAGGCGTTCCTGGCAAAGCAGAAACCGCAGTTCAAGGGCAAGTGAGAATCTCAAACCATCGGTAGAATCGTGCCGCTGATGAAGGATTTCCTCGCCGGCCAGATCGACCTCGTGTTCGACGGCATGGGCACCTCCTCCACGCAAATGAAAGCAGGCAAGCTGCGCGGCCTCGCCATCGCCACGCCTGCGCGCGCGACCCTCTTCCCCGATATTCCCACCATGGACGAAGTTGGCATCCCCGGCATGGTGATAAGCACCTGGTATGCGCTGTGGGCGATCAAGCGCACGCCGAAAGAGGTCGTCGACCGCATGTACCAGGAAACCGTAAAGGCGATGAACCTGCCGGACATGAAGAACATCTGGGCGTCCCAGGTCGCCGAAGCCGGCGGCATGCCGCCGGAACAGTTCGCGACCTTCATCCACAGTGAAATCGGCCGCTGGGGCAAGGTGGTCAAGGACGCCGGCGTGAAGCTCGACTAGGAAGAATCGCGGGTTGGGCTGGGGGCTCGAGCCCAACGCCGCAGCACAAGGTGATTTTGGGTTTCCCCCAAGATCCCCGATTTTGCGCGGATGGATTTTCATCCGTGCAAAATCGGGGATCCCTGCGGTCTCGGCATTGCGCCTCTGTCCTCTACGGGCTGAGACCGGCTCCAGGTTGGAGTGTTAAAGATCAACCCTGTTTTGGATAAAAACCTTCAGGCGTATGGGGTACGCTTGCGTAACCGACATCTTTTAACTTTTGCACAGAAGCTGCTCCCATGCCCGGTCCTTTATCCCATATCCGCGTTCTCGATCTCTCACGCGTGCTCGCCGGCCCCTGGGCCGGCCAGAACCTGGCCGATCTTGGCGCCGAAGTGATCAAGGTCGAGCGTCCCAAGTTCGGCGACGACTCGCGCACCTACGGCCCGCCCTGGGTGAAGGACCGGTGCGGCCGCGACACCAAGGACTCCGCCTATTTCACCTCCGCCAACCGCGGCAAGAAATCGATCTCGCTCAATATTTCCAAGCCTGAGGGCCAGAAACTCGTGCGCGAGCTGGCGCGCGTCTCCGACGTCCTGATCGAGAACTACAAGTTCGGCGACCTGGCGCGCTACGGCCTCGCCTACGACGACCTGAAGCAAATCAACCCGCGCCTGATTTATTGCTCGGTCACCGGCTTCGGCCAGACCGGCCCCTACCGGGCGCATCCCGGCTACGACTTCATAATCCAGGGCATGGGCGGGATGATGAGCGTCACCGGCGAACCCGATGGCGACCCAAAGGAAGGAAAAGCGGGCGGAGGCCCGCAGCGGGCCGGCGTCCCGGTGGCCGACATCATCACCGGCATGTACGCCACCATCGCCATCTGCGCGGCGATCGCCCACCGCGCCGAGACCGGCATCGGCCAGCACCTCGATCTCGCGCTGCTCGACTCGCAGATCGCGCTGCTCGCCTACCAGAACACCAACTACTTCGCCACCGGCTCAGCGCCCAAGCGCATCGGCAACCTGCATCCTAACATCGTGCCCTACCAGCCGTTCAAGACCGCCGACGGCGACGTGATCCTCGCCTGCGGCAACGACAACCTGTTCCGCAAGTTCTGCGCAGCGGCCGGCTGCACGGAGCTCGCCGGCGATGCGCGCTTCGCCGGCAATGGCAAGCGGGTGGAGAACCGCGCCGAGCTCACGCGCCTGTTGCAGGCGGTGTTCACCAAGCGCCGCACGCGCGAATGGGTGAAGATCCTGGAGGCGGCCGGCGTGCCCAACGGCCCGATCAACGACGTGGCGCAGGTGTTCGAGGAGCCGCAGGTGAAAGCGCGTGGCATCAAGGTCGAGCTCGACCATCCGGTCGCGGGCAAACTGCCGACCGTGGCGAGCCCGATGCGTTTCTCCGCCACGCCGGTCGAGTACAAACTCGCCCCGCCGGTGCTCGGCCAGCACACCGAAGAAATCCTGCGCGGTCTGCTGCAGAAGACCGAGGCGGAGATCGCGAGGCTGAAAGCCGACGGCACGGTTTGAGCGTGGGCGCGGCGCACGCTATGCTGCCGCTGTTTGATTGTGCGCGCCCTGCGCGCTGCATCTCCGCGGTAATTTGAAGCTGGTTTTTCTGCCCCGAGGCCCGATGAACGCACAGCGCTGGAAATTGCCCGCGATCATCGCGGCGGTCATCCTGGTCGGCGGCACGCTCGCCGGAATCCTTTGGATCGGCGCGAACAAACTCGAGGGCACGCCGGGGTTTTTCGGGCCGGCGCCGCTCATCGCCGACATCAACCTGGCGCTGGAGATTCTGCTCGTCGCCGGGCTCACCTTCGGCTTCTTCCTCGCCCGCAGCGGCAACATCGACGCGCATCAGTACAACCAGACCACCTTGGTGCTGCTCAACGTAGTGCTGGTGGCGTTCATCATGGCGGGATCGATGCAGGATGTGAGGCCCGCCAAAATGGCCGACTTTGTGGAGGCGCGCATCGGTCTCACCTGGCTGCACGCCCTCGCCGGCAGCTTCACCGTCGTGAGCGGCTTGTGGATCGTGCTGCAAATGAACGGAATCGTGCCGAAGCGTTGGCGCATCAAATGGTGGAAAAACCTGATGCGCGCTACGCTCGCGGGTTACTGGATAGTGGCTTTGGGCGGCATTGCCACTTATTACTTCTGGTACGTCGGCTAGACGCGCTTTTCGCGGCAGCGGAGCAATCGTGCACCCTGCGCACGACATTCATTACCACAGGCTGATCATCATCTTGGCGGCGAGCGGCATCACCGCCCCTCCGCCAGGCGGCCGGCAACGCGGCTTCGCTGCGCCGCGCTCATATGCAGGCCGCACTTGGTGCGCCGCCACAGCACGTCTTCGCCTGTGCGCGCCCATTCGTGCTCGACCAGATAGGCGAGTTCGCGCTCGTACAGCCCGCCGCCGAAGTTCTCGCCCAGGTCGGCCTCGCATTTCGCGATGTCGAGGATTTGCCCGGCGAGCGTGCCGTGACGACGCAGCAGGCGCGCCAGCCAATGCGGATCGAGCCCGGAATAGCGCGAGCGGAGTTCTCCCAGCACGCCCGGAAAATCGCGCCCGCCGAAATCGCCCCCCGGCAGCGCCTCCGCATGGGTCCAGGGCCGGCGCGCCGGGATCCAGCGCGCGAGCTTCTCCAGCACATGCTCGGCGAGCTTGCGGTAGGTGGTGATCTTGCCGCCGAAAATGGACAGCAGCGGCGGGCCCGCATCGTCGAGCAGCAGCACGTAATCGCGCGTAACGGCCGAGGGGTCTTCCGTGCCGTCGTCGTACAGGGGGCGCACGCCGCTGTAGCTCCACGCCACCTGATCGGCGCTGATCGCGCGCGCGCTGTAGCGGCTCGCCGCCGCGCACAGGTAGGCCACCTCCTCGGGCGAAGTCACCGGCGCGAGGTCCTCGCCCGCGACCTGTATGTCGGTGGTGCCGATGAGGGTGAACTCGCGCTCGTAGGGAATCATGAAAATCACCCGCCGGTCCGGGTTCTGCAGGATGTAGGCGTAGCGTTTGTCGTGGATGCGCGGCACCACGATGTGGCTGCCTTTCACCAGACGCACCCGGCCGGGCGAGTCGATTTTCAGTTCGCGCTCGAGCACGCTTTTCACCCAGGGGCCGGCGGCATTCACCAGGATGCGCGCGCGCACTTCCGTCTCCTTGCCGCTCGCCTGCTGCCGCAGCGTCACGCGCCAGGCATCGCCCTCGCGCCGCGCACCGGTGCAGCGCGTGCGCGCTAGCACGCTCGCGCCATGCGCGCGCGCCGAGGAGAGGGTCAGCACCACCAGGCGCGCGTCGTCGACCCAGGCGTCGTAGTAGGCGAAACCGCGGGTGAACGCGGGCTTCAGGCCTGCGCCGTGGCCCTGCGGCGCGAGCTTGACCCCGCGCGACTTGGGCAGGCTGCTGCGGCCGCCTATATGGTCATAGAGGAACAAGCCGGCGCGGATCATCCACGCCGGGCGCAGGTGTTTCTCGTGCGGCAGAACGAATTCCAGCGGCCAGATGATGTGCGGCGCAATGCCGAGCATCACTTCACGCTCGGCCAGGGACTCGGCCACCAGGCGGAACTGGTAGTACTCGAGGTAGCGCAGCCCGCCGTGGATCAGCTTGGTGCTGGCCGAGGAGGTCGCCGAGGCGAAATCGTTCTGCTCGGCGAGCAGCACCTTGAGGCCGCGGCCGGCGGCGTCGCGCACGACGCCCGCGCCGTTGATGCCGCCGCCGATGACGGCGATGTCGTAGAGTTCCATTGAGCGAGGGGTACCGGCGCCGCGTTCGCCTCGGCTACGGCGCGCGCGGCGCCGGCGGCTTGATTCCGCCCGATGCGACGCTAGTGTTCGAGGTGGAGTTGATCGGCATCGGCTGACTGACCTGTTACCCCTGTTTCGATCCCCTGTCAGGTACCTTCGCCCGGGGCTTGTCTGCCTCGAACAATGAAGGCGTAACGCGGGCGCGCGCCAGATACTCGCGCAGGATCTTGACCGCCGAACGGTCGAGCGTGTTGCCGTGATGCGGGCGGTGCAGCACGTCCTCGTGGCCATGCAGCTTCACGCGCAGGCGCGCGCCCGATAGCGATTCGACCTCGGCCCCGAGATGATGTAGCAGCGACTCCACCTCCCGCCAGTGGATGTTGCCGCTGATCGGGTCGCGGAAGATGGACTCGACCAGGTGCTGGTGCTTGTGGCTCATGGCAGGCGCCCCCGTGCAAGTATCGGCCTGCAGGCATGATAGCCGAGCTTGCGCGAGAGCGTCCGGCCTGAATTTAGCTGCCGCCGAACCAGTTGTACCCTTGGTCTTCCCAATAGCCGCCGGGGTAGGTGTTGGTGACAAAAATCGCCTGGATGTGTTTCGGATTCTTGTAGCCGAGCTTGGTCGGCATGCGCAGTTTCATCGGGAAACCGTAGCGCGGCGGCAGCGGCTGGCCGTCATAGCTCAAGGTCAGCAAGGTCTGCGGGTGCAGCGCGGTGGGCATGTCGATACTGGTGTAATAGTCGTCGGCGCACTTGAAGCCGATGTACTTGGCGCTGGTGTCCGCGCCGACGCGCGCGAGGAAGCTGGCGAAGTTCACTCCGCCCCATTTGCCGATGGCGCTCCAGCCCTCGACGCAGATGTGGCGCGTGACTTGGTCGGTCTGCGGCAGCGCCTGCAGTTCGGCCAGCGTCCAGGCGCGCCTGTCCGCCACCATGCCGGTGACCTCGAGCCGGTAGCTGTCCGCATCGACCTCGCGTATCTCGTCCTCGTCGTAGTAGGCATTGAACGGGAACGGCCGCGTGATCATCGATTCGGGATAGGTTGGCGCCAACTGCTTGGGATCGAACAGCCAGCCCTGCACCCTGTCGTTGAAGCGCGACACTTTCATCAGCGCCTGCTCGACGCTATCCTCGTCGACGATGGCGCAACCGGTCAACAGCGACAGGCCGCCGAGCGTGAGCGAGCCCTGCAGGAACAGGCGGCGCGATGGCTGCTCGATGCGGCGCAGCGCCTCCTTCACCACGGCGTCGCCGTCGATCGCGACCAGTCGGGGAGATTTCTTGATCATGACAGCAACTCCTTAACGGCCGCGGATCATGGCCAACAGCGTACGCGGCACCAGCGCCACCATCGCCAAGTGCACCATAACAAAAGCGACCAGCGCAGCCATAGCGAAGAAATGCACGCGGCGCGCGGTCTCGTAGCCGCCCAGCAGCTCGCGCAGCAGCGGAAACTGCACCGATTTCCACAGCACCAGGCCCGACAGCACCAGCAGCACCGCGTCGGCCATCACGAACAGGTAGGCCGCGCGCTGCACCGCGTTGTACTGGCGCGGGTCCGCGTGCGACAGATGACCGCGCAATGCGGCGAGCAGGTCGGCAACGATGGCGCGCGGCGACAGCGGGAAAAACTTGCGCACGAGCCGCCAAGTGGCGACGTTGCACAACAGGTACACCAGGCCGTTGGCGGCGAGCAACCACATCGCCGCGAAATGCCACTGAATCGCGCCGCCGAGCCAGCCGCCGAGCGTGATCGCCTTGGCGAACTTGAAGTCGAACAAGGGCGACGCATTGTAGATGCGCCAGCCGCTCATGGTCATAATCACCACTGCGAACGCATTGAGCCAGTGCGTCGCGCGCAGCCAGGCCGGGTGGACCAAAAAGGTAGAGTCAGTCATGGAGACCCCTTGCATCAGAACTCAAGACCCTGCGCACTGCTGCGCGCTCACTGCCTGCGGCACGTTGCCGCTGCGCGCGTCCTGCACGAAGGCGACCAGCTCCAGCCGCGGCCAGGTGTTCATGTCCGCAGCTCCGGCAGCTTGTCGCCGCGGGGCACGAATTTCAGCGCAACGCCGTTGTTGCAGTAGCGCTTGCCGGTCGGCTGCGGGCCATCATCGAAGATATG
>Ga0082335_1005973_pt1 | contig 16233 bp, 14 predicted proteins | sample Subgrocontami58m_FD_72375 | JGI IMG/M metagenome (GOLD analysis project Ga0082335, IMG submission 72375) | Subsurface groundwater microbial communities from S. Glens Falls, New York, USA - GMW37 contaminated, 5.8 m (SPADES assembly) (version 2) ... | reverse complement strand
CGCATGCACACGAAGGACATCGCCACCGTTCTCGACCGGTTGACCCGCCGGCTGAACGAGGCGGGCATCCCCTTCGCGCTCATCGGCGCGCTCGCGATGCGCCACCACGGCTATGTGCGCCACACCGAGGACATCGACCTGCTGACGACTCCGGAGGGGCTGGACGCGATTCACGAGCAATTCGTGGGGCGGGGAATGCTGCCGCGCGCGCGTGGCCTGCGCAAGAAGTTGCGCGAGACCGAGCACAAGGTCGACGTCGACGTGATCACGACGGGAGAACATGCGGGCTCCCAGGAGAGCCCGGTGGTCTACCCGCATCCCTCGGGAAAAGCCTTCAAGCTCGTCGACGGCCGGAACGTACCGACGCTGCCGCTCCTGATCGCGTTCAAGATCGGTTCCGGCGTGTGGGGCCGGCGCAACAAGGACCTCGGCGATGTGCAGGAGTTGATCAAGGCCAATCGCCTGACCCGTGCGTTCGCGCGCAAGCTCGCCCCCCCGTTGCGGGCCACGTTCCTGCAACTGCTCGACGACGTGGCCCATGAGATCGAGATCGAGTGACTTGTTCGACATCGGGATCGACTTGGCACACCCGGCGAGGTCGACGCCGACGGCGACCTCGGCAAGCTGCCGGCACCTGAATCGAGGGAAAGTCATGCTCAACCGCGCATCCCCGCCCCTGCTCTGCATCGCCACGCTCCTCCTGCTGGCCGGGTTCCCCGACCGCGCCGTCGCGGCCGATAGCCGGACCGACGCCGCGACCGGCCTCACGGTGACCATCGCCCCGGGCTGGCGATTCGATGACGAGGATCCGCGGGTGATCTGCAAGTTGGTCCCCGATCAGCCGGATGGTGACATGTGCTTTTTCTGGCGGATCTCGGAGTCGCCACAGGACCTCATGAAACGACTGCGCCAGGACGGCCGGGAGCTGGGGAAGGCGGAAATGACGAAACTCGCCGGACGGGAAACCGGGCACGTGACCCTGATCACCCGAGAGGAGACCCCGGAGCCCCGGGTGGAGGAAGTCTGGTTCGTCTCGAGCAATTCCAGCGTATTCATGGTCGGGATCAGCCTGGTAACGACGCCCGGACGTCTGGAGCTGCGGCGCAAGCAGCTGGCGCCGGTCCTTTCGGCGTTGAGCTTCGCGGCGCCTCCTTCCGGAGCGGCGCCGGCCCCGGAGAAGAGCAAGGTCGCGGTCGAGGATGCGTTGGAAATGGTCTTCGCCCGTTACGATCGCCCCACCATGGTCGGCGGTCTCGCCCACCTCCGGGGCGCGATCCAGGGAAAGATCAACGGTCCGGACGGCTCGGAGGACGTGTCCGTTACGTTTCACTGGAGCGTGGACGAGGGCCTGATCCAGGACGAAGGGGACTTCATGCTGCCGGGCAGCGTCGTTCCCTTCGTCGTCCCGGAATACGATTTCTTCGGCAACTCCGCGTTGAATCCGGAGTCGGCGCCCGACCGCTACGAGGCCACGCTCCATACGTACGATTACGCGCTCCGAACCTACGTCTTCCAACTCGTCGATCCGACGACGGAAGAGCGCGAAGACGTGGGCACGCTGCTGATCGTGTCCTTCGGCCTGGATCCGTCGGGCGGGATCCTCGAATCGAAGCGCACGATGGGCTCCGGTTTCGACCACCACGACGTGGTGGGGTGGAGTTCCCAGGGCGAAGATCGGATGCCGTGCGCCTTGTACGGTCGATTTTCCTCGGTGATCTCCACTGATCCCCTGAACTCGACAATGAGAATCCCGCGGAGTGCTTCACGGTGCTGGAGTACGGGTTGGTCGACGGCGTTTGGTTGCCCTCGCGCCTGAAATACGGGTCGGCGCTGGGCCGGTGGGCGCTCGAGTTGCGGCTGACCTACGATGAGGTTGTCCGCGAGGACTGATCCCCTTCCATCCCCCCCGGGCCCGCGCGCACCGCCCGCCGATCCAGGCACGGAGCTGCCCCAATGCCGACCCGTGTCGCGGCGGAGGCTGGACGGCTGGATGGACGCAACTGCCTTGACTCCCCGCCGGGACGCTGTTATCATTCCGCAGACCGAAACCGAGGAGAGGCGAGTGGATCCGACCACCAAGAAGGCGCAGCTGCCGCGCTGCCCGTACTGCAACAAGGTGGTGGTCTTCGACAACGTGCTCACGGAGAAGCGCACCACGCCATCTACCGGCGGAAAATTCGAGAAGATCTACTACTGCCCCTACTGCAGCAAGATCCTCGCGATCATCGGATGAGGTCCACGGAGCACACCCGCCCGAACCCGTGGCTCAGGATCTCGGGCAGAGCCGCAAGTACATCGCCCCACTCCCGCTCCTCCTCGGCGACTCTCGCGTTGCGATCCGACCTCCGCGCGGAGTCCACGCACGCCTGCTCACTTGAGCGGCGCGTCCGGCCAGAATTCCGCAGGGGGGCGATACGCCGCGGGCTCCTGCACCTGTTCGCTCTTCCGGATCCACGCCTCGGCGCCGCCGAACGCCATCCACGCTCCTGCGGCAGAGAGCGCGAGTCCGAACAGCGCCAGCGGCAGGGAAGCCCAGGCCGTTCCCGGCTCGAGCAGGCCGAAGGAAGGGTCTGCCGGGTCGTAGGAAACCGGCACGGTCTTGCCTTTCGGATACCGGCGGAGGATCGCGTGTTGGGATTCCCAGGAATCCCCGGAGCCGGAGAACCAGTTCCGTTGATCCGACTCGTAGTAGGCGCCTTCTGCAGAATACCCATAGCGCACCCGCGCTTCATACCGGGTGGTCATGTTCGACCCGAACCGCGGCGCGATGTCGTCGACCCGGTGGGCCAAACCGCTCTCGGGGTCATACCACATGTCCGCGGCAATCACGCGGCCCGCGACGGTCGGCCAGTTGCCGCTCGCATGGCTGCGAACGAGCTTGTCGATGCCGAACCAGGCGCAGATCACGGCGACGACCAGGAGAACGATGCCGGCCTGCTGGTAGGTCTCGGCGGAGACGCGAGGAAGGGCCATGGTCGGCTCCTTGACAAACCGATTCTCTTATGCTTCACTGTGACTGTGCGGTATCTCGTGTGCTGATTAGGCGTTAAGTGCCACGCCGCGCGCACCCCGAGGAGCTGTCCGGTGCCCCCACGCCTGACGATGAAACAGGGGACGCAGGTCATCAAGGAGATCCTGTTGGAGAAGGACTCCTACACCGTAGGGCGGATGCCGGACAACGACATCGAGTTGCGGGACACGCTGGTCTCGCGTCGGCACACCGAGTTCATCAAGCGCGGCACCAAGTACACGCTGTACGACCTCGGCAGTTCCAATGGCACGTACGTCAACAACAAGAAGGTGGACGTCAAGGTCCTGGAGAACGGGGACGAGGTTCTGATCGGCGAAACGGTGCTGGTCTTCCACGACGACTCCATACCGACCGAGGTGCCGACTGCGACGTCGCAGCCCAAGAGCGACGAAGACCTGATCGCCTCGATGTACGGCGGCAGCGAGATCATCAAGCCGGTCACCCACCTGCCCAAGATCTACCAGATGGATGCGCGCGAGTCCATCGCGCAGGGCATCTCGTGGGTGAGCATCTCGAAGGAGAGCGCCGAGGCCGCCAAGAGCAACAAGGAGCGCGAGAACGTCGCCCTGCTCTACAACATGACGCAGGTGGTGATGGACCCGGCGAGCCCCCTCGATCGCGCCCTGGACGAGGCGCTGAAGGCGATCCTGGAGATCATCAACGCCGAGCGCGGGGTGATTCTGGTCCTCCCGAAGGGGGGCAAGGAGATGGTGGCCCGGGTGGCGCGGCACCGGACGCAGGGGCGGATCGCGGCGGAGGACGTGAAGGTTTCGCGCTCGATCGCGCACAAGGCGCTGGACGAGAAGGTGTCGATCATCACGAACGACGCCAAGTACGACCCGCGCTTCCAGGCCGGGATGAGTATCATCCAGTACAACATCCGCTCGGCGATGTGCGTGCCCTTGTGGGAGAAGCGCGAGGTGTTCGGCGTGATCTACGTCGACAACCTGCTCAAGACGCACGCCTTCCAGGAGGGGGACAGCGACATTCTGACGGCGCTGGCGCGGTCGATCGCGATGCGCATCAAGCAGGAGTTGCTCTACGAGGATCTGCAGCACGAGTTGATCGTGCGCGCGAATCTCTCGCGCTACCACTCCCCCGACGTGGTTGACATGATCATCAAGGAGAACAAGGAGATCGTCCGAGACGTGGCCGAGAAGGACGTCACGGTGATCTTCGTCGACATCGTGGGCTTCACCGCGCAATCGGAGCAGCGGAAGCCGCGCGAGGTGGCGGACATGCTGACCGCCTACTTCGAGACGATGACGCAGGTGATCTTCGACTTCCAGGGCAGCGTGAACAAGTTCATCGGCGACGGGATCCTGGCGCTGTTCGGGGCGCCGCGCGAGTACCCGGACCACGCCTCGCGCGCCTGCCGGGCGGCGGTGAAGATGATGATGGAGCACCGCCGGAAGCAGGACGGTGCGGTCCACAAGTACGACATCAAGATCGGGATCAACACGGGCCAGGCGGTCGTGGGCAACGTCGGGCCGAGCAACCGGCTCGAGTACGCGGTGCTCGGGGACATCGTCAACGTGGCCGCGCGGCTCGAGAAGTACGCCAAGGCCAACCAGATCGTGGTCGGGGACGCGACGTTCCAGCGGGTGAAGAGCGAGCTCAAGCTCGAGAGACTGGGCGCCGCCCAGCTCAAGGGCAAGGAGAAGGAACTGGACGTCTACCTGCTCGACTGGAACGTGCCCCAGGGCAAGCCGCTGCCGGCGAAGTAGGGGGGCGGGCGTGGATCGCCGCCGATTGCGCTCCGCGAGATTCGTCCTGGCCCTGGCGTCCCTGGCCCTTGCGGCCGGGTGTCGCAGGGACTTGGCAGGCTCGTCGACCATCCTGACCGAATTGAGTTCCTTCGGCTTCGTTCTCATGGCGGGAGGATCGGACGACGGGATCCGACCCGGGGACAAGTACGAGGTCCGGAAGGCGCGCGGCACGCGAATCGTCGGCTGGGTCGCACGGGTGCACCCCGACTATTGCGAGTTGCGGTTCGCGCACGATCGGGATGACGCGAGGGGGATTCGCCCGGGCGACCGAGCCTTGCGGATCGGGGAATCCGCCCGTTGACCCGCGCCCCACGCGCCGCCCGCCCCGCACGGGCTGGTTCCCCCACGCAGGCCGCTTCCCTCACGCAGGCTGCGTTCGTCGCGGTGCTTTCGCTGCTCGTCCTCTCCTCCAACGCGCTGGCCGACCCGCCCGCCTCGGGCGCGGTGCGCGACAAAGTCGCAGTATTTGAGAGCTACACCCTCCTCCAGGTCGCGCTTGCGGGCCTGCTCGACGGCATCAACCCCTGCGCAATGAGCGTCGCGGTATTCCTCGTGTCGTTCATGACCCATACGGGACGCGAGCGGCACGAGATCTTCCGCGCCGGGATGGCGTACGCCGGCGCGGTCTTCCTTGCCTATCTCGGCATCACGCTCGGCCTGTTCGAGACGCTCCTGCAGCTCTCGTGGTACCGCGCGATCAACACCGTGGTCTCGTGGTCCTCGGCAGCGCTGGCGTTCACCATCGGCTTCCTGACGCTGCGCGACCTGCGCCTGTACCGCGCCACCGGTTCGGGTAAGGCCACCCTGGTGCGACTTCCCGACTCATTCCAGGTCCGCATCCACGAACTCGCGCGCCGACGGTTGGGGGGCGCACGCCTGATCAGCGGAGCCTTCGTCCTGGGCTTCGGCGTGTCGTTCTTCGAATTCGTCTGCTCCGGGCAGACGGTTTTCCCCACCCTCGCGCTCATCCTCAAAGAGCCCGCCCTGCCCGCGGACGCGCTGCGCTGGCGCGCCGCGGGCTACCTCGTGCTCTACAACCTGGCGTTCATCGGGCCGCTGCTACTGGTGTTCCTCGCCGCGTATACGGGGATCGCCTCGCAGCGGCTCGCTCGCTGGGCGAAGGCGCACTTCGAGTTGTCGAAGCTGCTGCTCGGCGTGCTCTTTCTCTGGTTCGGGCTCGTCCTCGTGCTGCTTTCGCTCAAGGATTTGCAGGCGTGGAGGTGAATGACCGGGCCGCGAGGCGCGGCACGGGATCACTCGCGCTGGCGCGCGGGCTGGGGGCTTGACCCGCCACCCCCGACTCGCTATCCTCGTCCCATTGCGAAAGGAGGCCCCGTATGGCCCGCACACCCGCTACCCCGTCCCCGTCCGTCTGACGGCCCGCCTCCTTGCGAACTCCGGGCCGGCAGGTTCTTTTCCTGACCCGATGCCTGATGCCTGGGAGCGTCCATGAAACACCGCAACGAGCGTCACGCCGGCCTGCGACCGATGCGCCTGCAGCACATGGCCGGCTGCGACCATCGCGCGTGAAACGCGCGGGCGGCGCGGCAGGGCGGTGCGCCGGGCGAGTCAAGCGGGAGGGCCCGCCGGTTGGAGCGGCGAGCGCGCGAGGAAAATTGCGAACGCGCTGAGCGCGAGGAGGAGCGCCGCGTTGCACACGGTGATCGCTGCGGGGATGCCGGTCGCGCCCGCGGCCATGAAGGCGGATCCGGCGGCGGCGGTAAGATAGCCTAGGAGGACGACGTGGCGCGGCGCGCCGGCCCGCGCGAGGCGGCGGGTGAAGAGGATCTGAGCGAGCGAGAAGGGGCCGTTGCCGAAGGTGGAAATCCCGAGCTGGACGACCCGCTCGGCCGCGGCGAAGCCTTCGGCGGATCCGGTGCGCGCGAGCTCGGGGAGTGCGCCGGCCGCGAGCGCGCAGGAGAAGCCCTCGATCGCCACCCCGGCGGCGACGGCGGCGAGGGCGAAGGCGAGGCCGGTGTCCGCGCCGGCGCGATCGAGGAGCGCGCGAAGTTCGGTGGAGAGCCAAAGCAGCAGCGTGGACGCGATCGGCGGGACCAGCCACGCTGCGAGCCACGCGTGCGAGTGGCCGGCGACGTAGGCCATTCGGGCGGGTAGATCGCCTGCACCCGGGCTTCCCGGGGCGATGACGAGGAGACCTACGCCGGCGATCGCGATGTGCGACACGGCGACGAGCCAGGCGGCGGCGCCACCGCTCGGAAAGCGCGGGGAAGTTGCCGGCCGGGTCCACGATGGGCCTCCTGTTCTACTATCCGTGAGATTCTTCGCGGCGCAGCAAGATTCTGCGAGCGTCGTGCCTGCGAGGAATCACACCTTCTGCCGTTGGACAATCCGTGCCATCCGGACAATCCGTATGATCCGTAGTTCCGTCGGTTGCGGCGGCAGCCGCGCTGAGTGGTGTGACTGGGTGAGCGAAGCTCGCCCGGCCGGCCGGACCCGTGCTGGGGTCTTGCCGCCAGGCCGCACGGCCAGTATACGCTCTTCGAATCGTACCTCGTCGATCTCGAAGGTGGAGTGGACTGCCGCAAGCGCAAGCTCGCCCGCCCGCCCATTTCGGTTGCCCGCCCCTTCCGGCCGATGATATCCTAAGAAGCCCGGCCCGTCCGTGTGGAGTCTTCCCCGTTGCCCAAGCGCGTCGCCATCCTCGGCAGCACCGGGTCGATCGGCGCCAACGCCGTGCGCGTCATCGCCGACCACCCCGAGCGATTCGAGGTCTTCGCCCTCGCCGCGGGCAAGGACTGGCAGAAGCTCCTCGAGCAGATCCGCGCCCTCCGCCCTCGCCACGCCGCCCTCGCCGACCGCGAAGCCGCCGGCCGCCTGCGCGAGGCGCTCGGTACAGACGGCGCCGCCGTCCAGATTCACGCGGGAGCAGACGCCATCGCCGACCTCGCCGGCGCCCCCGAAGTCGACGTCGTCCTCGCCGCCATCACCGGCGCGGCCGGGCTCCGCTCCGCCCTCAAGGCGGTCGAGTGCCGGAAGACCCTCGCCCTCGCCAACAAGGAATCCATGGTCATGGCCGGGGACATCCTCGTCCCCCTCGCGCGCAAGACCGGCGCCCGCATCGTCCCGGTCGACAGCGAGCACAGCGCCATTTTCCAGGCGCTTCAGTGCGGACGCCGATCCGAAGTCCGGAAAATCATCCTCACCGCGTCCGGCGGGCCCTTCCTCGACACCCCGGCCGAGCAGCTCCCGGACGTCACCCTCGAGCAGGCGCTCAAGCACCCCAACTGGAACATGGGCGGCAAGATCACCATCGACTCCGCCACCATGATGAACAAGGCGCTCGAGATCGTCGAGGCCAAGTACCTGTTCGACGCCCCGGTCGACCAGCTCGACGTGGTCGTCCACCCGCAGTCGATCATCCACTCGATGGTCGAGTTCCACGACGGCTCGACGGTCGCCCAGCTCGGCTGGCCCGACATGCGCGTGCCGATCCAGTACGGCCTCTCCTGGCCCGAGCGCTGGCCCGGCGCCGTCCCGGCGTACGACTTTTCCCAGTCCCGCACGCTCACCTTCCTCCCGCCCGACCGCGCGAAGTTCCCGAGCCTCGACCTCGGCTTCCGCGCCGCGCGCGAGGGGGGCACCATGGGCGCCGTGCTCAACGCGGCCAACGAGCGCGCCGTGCAACTGTTCACCGAGCGCAAGATCCGCTTCACGGCCATCGCCGATCTGGTGCGCCGGGCGATGGACCACCACGAGACGATCCAGAACCCCTCGCTCGACGCCATCCTCGCGTCCGACCGTTGGGCCAGGGAGGAGATCGATCGATGCCTGAATTCCTGAAAAGCCTGACCAGCATGGTGGCGGTCGGCTTCGGAGTCGGCTTCCTGATCTTCATGCACGAGTTGGGCCACTTCCTGCTCGCCAAGTGGTCCAAGGTCCGCGTGGAGGCCTTCTCCCTGGGCTTCGGCCCAGCGCTGTGGAAGTTCGTCCGCGGCGACACCGAGTATCGCCTCTCCGTCATCCCCCTCGGCGGCTACGTCAAGATGGCCGGCGAAAATCCCGGCGAGGACCGCAAGGGAGGCGGGGACGAGCTCCACTCCAAGCCCGCCCTCAACCGCTTCCTCATCTTCGCCGCGGGCTCGTTCATGAACCTGACCATCGCCTTCCCCCTGTGCGCGGCGGCCTACATGATCGGGCTCAACGAGACGGCCCCGATCATCGGCTCGATCGCGCCCAGTTCCGCCGAATGGGCCAGCGACCTTCAGGTGGGCGACACGATCCTCGAGGTGGACGGCAACGCCGTCCGCAGCCTCAAGGACTACCAGATGGACGTCATGCTCCGGGACCCGAAGGTGGAGGTCCCGGTGCTGGTCGACCGCGGCGGGCAGAAGGTCAAGGTCATGCTCCGCCCGATGGGACCGGAAGGCTACGGCGTCGGGCCGGTCCTCCGTCCCGAGGTCGCCATGGTGGAAAAGGACTCGCCCGCGGCCGAAGGCGACCTGCGGGTCGGCGACCGCATCCTCGCGGTCGGCGGCGTCGAGGTCGAGACCTGGGAGCCGGTCGCCGCCCGCATCCGCGAGAGCGGCGGCAAGCCCCTCACCCTCGAGATCGAACGCGAAACCGATGCCGCGAAGAGCACGCTCGAGCTCACCGTCACCCCGCGGGCCGAAGACCAGTGGGTGCTCGATCCCAGCGACCTGGTGTCGCCGTCGATCGAGGACGCCAAGCGGGGCAGCCCGGCCTTCCGCTTCGGCGACGCGCTCCAGAGGGGGGACCGCATCCTGTCCGTGACCCCCGCCGGCGCGGCCCGGATCGACGTGCGGACCTGGGGCGAATTCCAGCGGGCCATCGAAAGCCTGGGCGGGCGCGAAGTGACCATCCACGTGCGCCGCGGTGAGGCCGAGACCGACGTCAGGGCGCTGGTCCAGCAGGCCAAGGGCGGCTCCGGGCTCGTCGGCGTCTCGCGCGGCGACACCAAGCTGGTCGATCTGGTCCCGGCCGGCTCCCCCTTCGCTGCCGCGGGGGTGCAGCCGGGGGACGAGCTGATCTCCGCCGGGGATGACGAAATCGCGGGCTGGTTCGCCCTCTCCACCCAGATCGCGATCTCGGGCAAGCCCGACGCGATCCCGCTCAAGGTCAAGCGCGCGGGCCAGGAGGTCGCGCTCACGATCACCCCCATGCTGGTCTCCCGCGGCAAGCTCGGCATCCTCCCCAAGCCGCTCACCGTGCTGCACAAGTACGGATTCGGCGAATCGCTCCAGTACGGGGCGATCCAGGTCTGGCGCTGCGTCGATTCCACGCTCGAGACGCTCAAAGGCCTGATCCTCGGCCGGGTGAGCGCAAAAAACCTCGCCGGACCGGTCGGCATCTTCAGCATGTCATACAAGGTTGCCGAAAGACAACTCACCGAACTGCTCTGGTTCCTCGCCTTCATCAGCGTGAACCTCGCCGTGGTGAACATGATGCCGATCCCGATCCTCGACGGCGGGCACATCCTGTTCCTGCTCGTCGAGGCGGTGCGGGGCCGGCCGGTCAGCGAGAACGTCCTGATCGCGTCCCAGTACGTCGGCCTCGTGATGATCCTCTCCCTGATCGTCTGGGTGACCTTCTTCGACATCCTCCGGACCATCGGATAGCCCCGCCATGGAAACGCCCCAGGTCGACGCCGCCGCCCGCGACGCCGCCGCGGAAGTCGCGGCCAGCCCGCCCGTCATTGTGCCGCCGGCGACCGTGGTGATCGTGCCGCCGCCCTTCGACCGCTTCGCCGGCCGCGCCGTGGTCGTCGACACCGAGAGCCAACTCATCTACCTGGGCACGCTCATCGGCGCGGATGAATGGTTCATCGAACTCGCCGAGGCCGACTGCCACGACCGCCACGAGGGTCACTCGACCAACGAAAAATACGTGATGGAAGCCAGCAAGTTCGGAGTCAAGACCAACCGCAAGCGGGTGGCCATCCTGCGCACCAAAATCGTGTCGATCTCGAAGATCGAGGACGTCATCCGGTACTGATCTCCCAACCGTCGGCCCTGCGCGGGAATCTGCCGGCGCGCGGGACCTGCTCCTTCGACCCGCCGGCCACCCTCGAGCACCGGGGCCACACACGCCATGCCCCTCGCCTTCCTCCAACTTCTGCGCGTGCAGAACTTCCCGTCCGCCCTCGCGGACGTCTGGGCGGGGTATTTCCTGCATCTGTCCTGGGGCGGGACGTTCTCCCTGCGCGACCTGGCCCTGCTCTCCCTGGCCTCGCTCCAGGTGTACGGGGCGGGCATGGCCCTCAACGACTTCGTCGACTACACCCGCGACTTGATCCTCCATCCCGGCCGACCGTTGCCCTCCGGTCGAGTGCGTCAGGGGGACGCGCTGATCGCGGCCGCGCTGCTCATGGTCGGCGCATCGCTCTGCGCCATGCTGGTGTCGCCGATCCAGTCCGGAATCTGCTTCGGGCTCGTCCTGCTGGTCCTGGCCTACGACCTCTGGACCAAGTCCCGCCGCTGGACCGGCGCGGTCAACATGGGCCTCCTGCGCGCGGGGAATCTCCTGCTCGGCCTCGGCACGGGGGTGGCCGCTGCCGTGCCGGGGGCGGGCCCGTGGCTTTTCCCGGCCCTGCTCGGCGGCCACGTCTTCCTGGTCACTCTGCTCAGCACCTACGAGGAAGACCCGCTCGCCACGGCCGCGGCGCGCACGGTGTTCGGCGCCCAGCTCGCCGTGCTCGCCCTGCCGGTCGTGCTCCTGCCGTGGCGCACCGCGGGCCCGTGGCTCGCCGCCGGGCTGTTCCTCTGGTTCCTCGCCTTGGGCGTGCGCGGGCTGCGTCGCAGCACCACGCAGGCGATCCCGCGGCTCGTCGTCGGCGGCATTCGCGGGATCATCGTTCTCGACGCGGCGTTCGTCCTCGCCCAGGGGGAGACCGCGCTCGGACTCGTCGTCCTGTCCCTGCTCGTGCCCGCCCTCACGCTCGGTCTGGTCTTTCGCGGGAGTTGACCTCGATGCTCCGGCCTTGCGCCGCCCTCGCCGCCTTTCTGCTCGCGGCCGCGTTCGCCCCGCGGCCGCTCCCGGCCGAGCCTGCGCCCGACCTCGCCGTCTCGATCGACGCCGCCTGCAAGACGCTCGCCGCCAGGAACAAGGTCGCGGGGGCCGCGCTCGGCGTGCACGTGGTGCGCGTGGAGGACGGCTCCGAGGTGTACGGTCTCGCAGCCCTCGCCCCGCTCGGCGTCGCCTCCAACGCCAAGCTCGTCACCACCGCGGCCGCGCTCCACACGCTGGGGCACGATTTCGTGTGGCGCACGCGGGTCCACCTGGTGGGCGGGGAACGCCAAGGGGACGCCTGGACCGGGCACCTGCTGGTGATCGGCGCGGGCGACCCCAACATCTCCGGCCGCTTCCATGCCGACGACCCGACCGCGGTCTTCCGGGAATGGGCCGCGAAGCTGAAGGCCGCCGGTGTCGCCGCGATCCGCGGCGACCTGCTGCTCGACGACCTGCTCTTCGACCGCACCACGGTCCATCCGGACTGGCCCGTGGACCAACTGCAGAACTGGTACTGCGCGCCGATCACGGCGCTGGCGCTCAACGACGACTGCGTCGACGTCTCGGTCCTGCCGGGGGACAAGGCGGGCGCACCCGCCAAGATCGTCCTGTCCCCCCCGACCGCGCACATCCAGGTGGTGAACCAATGCGTCACCGTGACCTCGAAGCGCAAGCACTCGTTCCAGATCCTGCGGGACGGCGCGCAGATCACGGTGCGGGGCGGGTACATCCTCAAAGGCGGCGGCTACACCGAGGCGATCGCGGTCCAGGACCCGGTGAGCTATTTCGGCGCGGTCCTGCGCGAGACGCTCGCGCACGAAGGCATCGTCGTGGCGGGCGAGGTGGTGGTCCTCGACCAGCCGTACGCGCCCGCTCCCGCGCCGGAGAGCGCGGTCGCGACGCTCGAGTCGCGCATGCCCGAGACGCTGCAGGTGACCAATGCGCGCAGCCAGAACTTCTACGCCGAGCAGCTGCTCAAGACGATGGCCGCGGCGCAGAACGGCCAGGGCACGTTCGAGGGAGGCGCCGCCTGCATGCGCGCCTTTCTCGAAGCCGTGGGCGTGCCCGCGGAGGAGTTCACCGTCTCCGACGGCTGCGGGTTGTCGGCGGAGAATCGCTACTCGCCCGCGGCGATCACCCGGGTACTGGCGCACGCCTGGAAGCAGCCGTGGGCGAAGACCTACATCGACTCGCTCGCGGTGAGCGGCGAGTCGGGGACGCTGCAGAAGCGATTCCGGGAGAAGGACTACGCCGGCCGCGTCAAGGGCAAGACCGGGTACATCGCCTCGGTGTCCACGCTGTCGGGGTACGTGGAGACGAAGCACCACGGGACGTGGGCGTTCGCGATCCTGGTCAACCGGTTCAAGACCGATCTGTCGCGCGTGCGCAAGTTCCAGGACGACCTGGTGAAGACGTGGATCGACCTGCCGAAGGGGGAATGAGGGCGCCCCCGCCTCGGCGGAACCTATCGCTTCGGGCCGGGGGCCGCACCCGCCTTCCCCAGCATATCCGCGATGTACGTCTCGAGCTGGGCCTTGGCCTCGGGCGGCAGCTTGATGAAAGACATCCGGATCGCGAACATCTTGGGCGCGGTGTCGGGCCGGCAGCCGGAGACCTCGGTGAGCACATGCAGGGGCTTGGCGTTCGGCAGCTCGATGTTCATCTTGAAGACTTCGCCCGGGGTCATCATGCGGTCGAGGGCGGTTTCGATCCCCATCGGGTCGATCGAGCGGGCGACCAGGCTTTGCCACGGCTTGAGCAGCTCACCGAATCCGCCCTGGGCCGCCTTGTAGGTGCAGGCGATCGGGCGGCGCAGCTCGAGCGAGTGAACGCGCAGGGCCTCCATCCCGGACTTCGAGGTCGAGGCTTTGTGCAGAGCGCCCACCACGTCGGCCCGGTCGAACTCCTTCTTCACGTGGGCGCGCGCGCCCGCGCGGATCGCGCCCATGAAGAGGAACTTCTGGTCCAGCGTGTAGGTCACGAGGAGCTTCGCCTGCGGGTCCACCTTGAGGAAGCGGCGGACCGCGGTGGTGGCCCCTTCCGATCCCTTGACGATCGCGCCGGGCGCAAGCAGGTCGAGCACCACCAGGTTCGGCCGCACCTCGACGTACTTCTCCAGGGCCTCGTCCACCTCGGAAACCCGCGCGATGACCGTGAACTTCGAGTCATGGAGGCACTCGGCGAATTTGGCGGCTTGGGCCTCGTCGGGCTCGATGTGGAGGATGGTCCCGACCCCCGCTGCCCGGCGCGAGCGGATCAGGGTCGCGTCGGCCGGAGTGCGCACCGTGACCTTCTGGACCTTTTCGCGCAGCTTGAGGACGGCCGCCGGAGCCGCGTGCACGTCCGACGATTCCCCGGAGAGGTCGGGCGCGACGAGCGCGGCGCCCGGGAGCATGGCCAGCCACGGCCGCTTGACGCCGGCGGCCACGGCCTTGATCACGTCGGCGGCGACCGACTCCTTGGCGACGTGGCGCCGGTAGATGGCGACCGTCTTCTCGACGAAGCGGGCGATGCGCGCGCCCTGGGGAAGCCGCTTGGCCTCCTCGAGCGCCCGATCCAGGTTGCGCGCGTCGCCGTGCCGCGCGATCTCCACCTGTGCGAGATAGAGGGTGCGGATCGGCTCGGGATTGCCGAGGACGTTCTGGGCTTCGGTGAGGTGATGGTGGGCCTTGACCAGGTGGGCGGAGCGCTGGCCCGCGTCGCCCGCCTGCTCGGCCACGAGCGCGGCGGCGAGGGCGGCGCGGCCGCAGGTGAAGTGCTCGGTGGATCCCTCGAAGATGCGCGCGGCGAGCGCCGCGGCGGGCGCGGCCCGCTTCAGAAAATAGGCCGCCCAGAGGCCGGCGAGCAGCGTCTCGCCGTACTCGTCCTGGGCCGACGCGCCCTCCGGAACGGAGCGCGCGACGATTTCCAGCGCGGACTCGTACTCCCCCTGCTGCATCAGGGTCTTGGCGAGCAGCGAGCCGAGCTGCAGTCGCGTCTCCAGCGGCGCGTCGGCGGAGTGGTTGGCGAGGGTCTCCTCGACCAACTCGGCGCAGGAGAAGTACTCCCCGAGGTGGTAGTGAGCCTGGGCCTTGAGGTACGCCGCGCGGGGGTTGGCCGCGGCGTCGGGAAGGTGGCGGGCGGCGCCGCTCAGGACTTCCTCGTATCGGCCTTCACTGAACAGGGCGGCGATGTTGCTGACGGGCTGCATGGACGACACGCCTCCTCGAATTCCGCGAATCCCTTCGGGACCGTAAGGAGCGACCTGGCGGCACGGGAGGACCCGGGCGCCGCCGATCCGCGCGAAGATACCCGGGCGATCGCGCCGGGTCAACAGCGGGATGAGGCGGCCGGCCGTCGGTTGCGGCGGCACCCGCGCTGGGCTATCTCCGGGTTCTCCAGGCCCGTCGCACCTCCGCCAGGTCGCCCTCGAACCGCTCGCCGGTGAGGCTCTCGAGGAGTGCGATCAGCCGGGTGGTGGCGGCGGCGGTCCCGACCGCGTCGAGAGCGGCGATCAGGGTCGGGACGTCCGCCGGACGAGCCATGCCCTCGGCGGCATCGACGAACGCGCTCTGCATGAGGGCGAGGTCTTCGGGTCCGCGACGCTGCGCGGACGAGCCCAGGACGCGCGCAAGGAGCGTGAGATCGCGGCTCTCGCCGAGCGCTCCCAGGATCCGGGCCGCAGCCGCCCAGGTGCGCGCGGGCACGCGATCGGACACCGCCTGGCGCGCAACGTCGGCGGCCTCGGGACTGCCGATCAGCAGAAGCGCCTCGGCGGCTTCCGCGACCTCGGCTTCGGACCCCTGGCGCAGGAGTTGGACCAGGATGGGAGGGGCGGCGTTGACGAGCAGCCCGCGACGGCGCGCCACGGAGACGGTTTCGCGCAGGATGTCGGGGTAGGTCTCTCCCGGGATGGGCGACGTCATCCGCGTGCGGACTGCCTCGAAGGTGAGGGTCGGGTCGGACAGGCAATCGTGACGCAGGAGCAGCAGTGCCGCGCGCCAGGTGACGTAGGCATCGGGAGAGGCGAGCAGCGAGCGGGCGCGCCACAGCGCCTCCTCGTCGGCGGGAAGGCGGCCGAGCGAGCGCAGGATCTGGCAGGTCTCCCGGACCCCGCTGGGGAAGGCGAGGAGTTCGCCGAGCCGGGCGGCGGCCTCCGCGGGGGTGAGCGTCCCGATCCGGCGGAAGTCTTCGAGGGCCTGCTCGCGGTCGGATCGCGGTGCGTGGCCCAGGCGGGTCGCCAACGGCGCGGCCTCGGGCGGATAGTCGAACCGTTCCAGAGACGCGCGTGCCGCCTCGCGCACCCGGCGCGACGTCGCCTCCGTGGCGAAATCCGCGAGCACCGGCGCGAGCGCCTCCTGGAGCGACTGCCGGAGCCGCGCGGGGCGGCGCAGGTCCACGAGGTCCGCCAGTCGCTGCGGGTCCTTCTCTCGGGTCAGGAGGCGCTCGATCGCGGGGGCGAGCTCG
>Ga0082335_1005971_pt1 | contig 16240 bp, 10 predicted proteins | sample Subgrocontami58m_FD_72375 | JGI IMG/M metagenome (GOLD analysis project Ga0082335, IMG submission 72375) | Subsurface groundwater microbial communities from S. Glens Falls, New York, USA - GMW37 contaminated, 5.8 m (SPADES assembly) (version 2) ... | reverse complement strand
AGGCTATGGGTCAATATTGAACCGAAGAGCATGGTAAATCCTATGCCGGGGATATAGAGGTATCGCTCGGCCATGATATTATTGATCGCGATAATATTTAATACCGGTAGAAGGGTAACAAAAAACCAGATGGTTGAAAAAGTCCATGTCCTTGAAAGGCGGCATTTTTTAACTAAAAGAATAGTCGTAATTATCAATAATATAATGCTTACAATAAAAGCGCCATCAGCAGGAGAATATGTAAGGGGCACAACGTAATCGGTATTGAGTGGGGCAGGAATAAATAACAGCTTTACATAATAACCAATCACCTTCGTCATCATAATAAAATTTACGAAGACGCTGTTGCCTGGATACTCAACCCATTCCCCGGGATTATGAATCAAATAGAATCGTAAAAACAGATACAAACCACCTATAACAACGTAACCCCCATAATTTACGATCAAGCGTCTTGCAAGATACTGGCAGTTTGGAATAAGGTCTCTTTTAAAGATGAACTCGTAAGAAAGAATCAGCAAGGGAAGCACAATTGCAGTTTCTTTCGACACCATGGCTAAAAGATACGAAAGTAACGAAAGCGGGTACCGGATAATGAAGGACCTTCCGGTCGGATTTTGGCTGTACCTAACAAACAGGATAAAGGCTGCCAGCAGAAAGGTGGCAGATAAAAGGTCTTCCCGGTAGCTAACGGCATTTACTGCCTCTGAAAAAATAGGGTGTATCGAAAAAAGCAGGCAGGAAATGAATGCCGTTACACGATTCTTAAAAAGGTGATAGGCTGTAAAATAGACCAGACAGACATTGAGGGTATGGATTATTAAATTAGTCAGATGATAACCACACGGCCGTAATTGCCAGATGGCATAATCCACAAAATAGGAGAGGGTAACGATAGGCCGGTAAGTTAGTTCGTTGGAAATTGCAAAGTATTTCTGACTAAAGAATGCAGAAAGGTACCTCCACTCCCGAATGAAATAATTGTTGGTTATCGTAAGATAATCATCATAAACGAAGGTATTTCCCAGAGAATTCAGGTAAATTAATACAGGCAATACCGTGACGAGTGCGAATAATATTAAGCGAATCTTCTTGTTCAACGTCTTTGAATCTTAAAATAGTTATAGTTAGGGACATTTATAATGTTGCCGACATCCCCTTAGTCCCTCTTTGCTAAAGAGGGCTAAGGGGATTCATTTAGGTCGTCAACTATAGTAATTTTCCATCTCTTGAGTAACTACATTCATTTAATCTTTACGGATATTTTCTTTTCCACGTTTCCAACAGCAAAAGTAATCTTCGCATTTCCCTTTTTGATGCCGGTAAATGTGAATTCTGCTTCGCCGTTTTCGTTGCTATTTACACTTTCTTCAGAAACAGAGACCTTCTTCTTGCCGGGTTTATCAATCTTTACACTCACCGTTGCACCTTCTACCAGACAATCGCCTTCTCCTTTCACGGCGACAACGACAGCCTTACTCTTACCCACTTTAACCGCAAGTTTGCCCGGAGATACCGATAACGTCTCCGCCTCGCATACCAGATTGGCGGCATACTTGAGGTCTCCGTTAGTCCAATCATAATAGCTGATGTGTACCTCGCCTGAGTCATCTACTGCAATGGAGGAATACTCGCCTACATCACCAGCGCTATCCACGGTTGTCGTTACCCACGAACCAGAGATATTAGTGGCATACTTAAGGTCATAGTTGGTATTGTCGTAATAGCTGATATGAGCCTTGTCTGACGTATCAAGCGCTATGGATGCATCCCATCCTACATTTTCATTAGTATCCACGGTTGTTGCTGTCCATGTTCCGGAGGTATTCGTTGCATACTTGAGGTCATAATTGGTATTGTCATAATAACTGATGTGTGCATTGCCTGATGCATCAAGCGCTAGGGAGGAATTTAAGCCTACATCTCCATCGCTGTCCAGGGTTGAAGTTGTCCACGTGCCAGAGGCATTGGTGGCATACTTGAGGTCAGCGTTGGTACTATCATAATAACCGATGTGCGCCTTATCTGATGTGTTAAGAGCTATGGAAGCATATTCGCCTACATTCCCTTCACTATCCAAAGTTGCCGTTACCCACGCACCAGAGGCGTTGGTGGCGTACTTGAGATCGGCATTCGTAACATCGTAATAACCGATGTATACCTTGCCTGATGTATCGAGTTTTATGGAAGTATACTCGCCTACATCCCCATCACTGTCAACCGTTGTCGTTGTCCATGAGCCAGAGACATTGGTTGCATATTTGAGGTCTCCGTTAGTAATATCGTAATAGCTGATGTGTACCTTGTCTGAGGTATCGACTGTTATGGAAGTATACAACCCCGTCAATCCGTCACTGTCAACGGTTGTCGTTGCCCACGAGCCAGAACCATTGGTTGCATATTTGAGGTCGGCATTAATACCGTCATAATAGCTGATGTGCGCTGTGCCTGATGTATCGAGCGCCAGGGAGGAATACTCGCCTAAATCCCCACCGCTGTCAACTATTGTCGTTACCCATGAGCCGGAGGCATTCGTTGCATACTTGAGGTCTCCATTGCCCCAATCGTAGTAACTGACGTGTAACTTGCTTTGGGTGTCGACTGCCAGAGAAGTAAATAAACCTGTCATTCCATCACTGTCGATGGTTGAAGTCGTCCATGAGCCTGAGGTATTAGTGGCATATTTGAGGGCTTCGTTGGTATTATCAAAATAACTGACGTGCACCGTACCTGATGCATCGAGTGCAATGGAGGTATAATAGCCTACATCGCCATCACTGTCTACGGTTGTCATTACCCACGAGCCAGAGGCATTGGTGGCATATTTGAGATATCCGTTAGTAACATCAAAATAACTGATATTTACCTTGCCTGAGGTATCAAGCGCCAGGGAGGTATGCCTGCCAACGTCTCCGGTGCTGTCTACGGTTGTCGTTACCCACGAGCCGGAGGCATTGGTGGCATATTTGAGATCTTCGTTGGTAATATCATAATAACTGATGTGTAGCTTGCCTGAGGTATCAAGCGCTAAGGAGGTGTACCAGCCTACTATTTCACTGCTATCCACGGTCGTCGTTACCCAAGAACCAGAGGCATTGGTGGCATATTTGAGGTCGCTGTTGGTAACATCATAATAACTGATGTGTGACTTGCCAGATGCATCAAGTGCTATGGAGGTATCCCAGCCTCCGTCACTATCCACCACTGTCGTCACCCAGGAACCGGTTGCATTCGTGGCATACTTGAGGTCTCCAGTCGTGTCGTCGAAATAGCTGATATGTATCTTGCCTGCGTTGTCGACTGCAATGGATGGATATTCGCCCACTCCAGACGACGAATCCACCGTCTCATTGCGCCAGTCACTGCCGTCATAATATGCATAGTAAAGATTTTTACCGCCATACGCAACGTGTGGATTGCCGCCTGTATCGATGGCGATTGCCCTTGAATAAAAATCATGGAAATATTTTGGAGTAACATCCACACGCTCCGTCTTCCATGTATCCGCTGAACAGTTCGTAACGGTCAAAATAAAAATAAAGCTGACAATGACTAAAAACAGGCTTGGCAAGCGTTTTATATTAATCATAAATCCCCCCTTCTTTTTTAATTAGGTTGCCTTCGGCAACGACTTTTTTTTCCATGGACCTGAACATCATACAGGGACAGGTTTCAAACCCGCCCCTACGCTGGTTCAGGCTTCGTCGTGAGCTCAGTCGAACGGCTTGCAGCCTGAACCGAAACATTTTGGTTCAATCGAGGACGATTGAACCAGCAAAGACCAGCAAAGAGGGTTCAGCATGACACAATGGTGGTTAACATGTCTTTCCGAACCATATACTGAACCAAAATATTAACTCACGCATTATCTTCCAGTTTCAGTGCTAATCCGTGCGTTTCTGTGGTGAATTGCAGTAAAAATAGATACAGGAATCAGAATAACCATACTGGTCAGGGTAATAATCATGCCGATGGTAAAGGATTTCGGTTCATAAACAAACTTTACAATATGATCGCCTTTTTCCAGGAAGACGGATCGTAGAATGTAGTCTGTCTTTAAGACCCGACGTTTTTTACCATCAACGTATGCATTCCAGCCTGGATAAAACGTATCGCCCAGGACGAGATACCCATCGTCTAGCAGAGTTGCCTTTATTGTAACTTTATTTGGTGAGTATTCAAGAAAAGTTGGGATTGGTTCTTGTTGCAAGCTGAGAGAGTCTACGTTTTTTACCAGTGTTGATGGCTCTTCCAGAATTATATATTTTAAGGGGTTAAATTCACGGCTGACGAGTTCTTTAAATATGACGTCTCTTCCCTGCAAGGTTTTCGATGCATGAACGATAAAAGTGCGTGGTAATGCCATCGTATTTTTTAAAAGGGCGTACTTTGGATTTTTGGATACCAGTTTAATAGCAGGGTGATCTTCAATGCCTCCACCGCGAGAGATAAAGATGTACTTTAAATTGAGCAGATTGGTTAACTTTGAGATATGAGTTACCTCCATAAGAATGCGCAGGTCATCGAAAGGTTTACCCTCAGACAGGTTCATAAATTCACTGTATTCTTTAATGACGTTTGCTTCGTATCCCCCAATATTGGCAATGTTGTGAACCATACTATGGTTTGGACCGGCATAACCTGCAGTGGTAATGCGGAATGGCTCCGGGTCGTTTTTTAACAAATCAAGCGTTTCATCATCCCACATGTACTTTTTGGAGTCAAATGTTACTATATACTGATTTCCAAAAAACCAGAGGTCTCCCATTATTAAAGCCACAGATACAAGAACTAAGATATGCCTTTTTAAACTTCTCTTAATCCACAAACATACAATAAGCAAACTCAATATAGAAAGTATTATGAATTTTACAGCACCCGTTGCCGTAACCTTAAAAGTCGCGCTTAAAAATTCTGGATTTTTTAAATTTTCCAGATTGGATAGTGAAGCCTTTGGATCGCCCAGTAAATAAACCTTGTTGATTATATAATGCCATTTTTCAAACCCCATCCTGAATAAAAAGAAAATAAAGAGAAACAGACTTAACGCAGAAATAATACCTGTTGCAAAACGTAGAAACGTTGATGCCGTTTTTTTACTTATGATATTATTTCTCAAATATTCTGCGCCAATACCAGAGAGTACAGACAGGGAAAAGGCCACGATGAATATGAATTTGGAATTTCCACGAAATAGATTAAATCCGGGAACAAAGGTATAAAGAATTTTAAAAAACGGCGTGAATTTCCCCAGCGCAAGAATGGAGCATGTTAAAGCCATAATAAGAAAGGTTTTTGTGAATTTATTCCTGTAATAAAACGAGGAGAGTGCACATAACATAAGGGGAAGAATTCCAACGTATAAAGACATTTCCCAGAGTAAATAACGTCCCCAGTACGGTGTTTTTACTAAATTGCCAAAAAACTCAGGAATAAATAATGTAATGAAATTTTCAGGCGGAAAAGAAAAGTGACCTACCCACTCGTATGAAAGCGTATGACGGACAGAGTGTTTCGTCAGCTCAAATGCAGGCAATAATTGAATGGCAGAAAGTAAAAATCCTGTAATATATATAATCAAAAACCCCGATATACGATACCCAGCAGATTTCCAATCCCGATGATTATTAAATTCCTGGATAATGCGTATGATAAAGTACACAAATATAGCAATGGCGGTATAAAAAGAATATTGAGGTTGACCTGCTAATATATTACATGCAACTGTGACCCCACCCAGGAGCGCATATAAAATATTATTTGCACAAATAAATATCTCTGAAAATAAAAGAATAAGTGGTAGCCACATTATTGCACAGAGAATTGTTAGGTGTCCTGCATAGACGTGAAACATTTGCGGTGCACAGAACATGAATATAATAGACGAAATCATACAGCTTGAGCGGGAAAGTCTGTCTGAATACAATTGCGGATTTTGGACTTCGTCGTGAGCGCTCAGTCGAACGACTGCGGATTTCGGATTTAACTTTATAAATCTGAGATAGAGATAGGTAAATACCCCCGATAAGAAGACATGCAGGATGATACTGTAATTAATGGCCGTATGAATAGGTAATATAAGAAATATCAGATTGAGTGGATAAAATATGGCGGATTGCATTCCCGCAATAAAGGGTATTCCACAACAAGCGTAAGGGTTCCAGAGAGGGAGTATTCCCTTTGACAGGGTATTAAAGCCAAAATATCTCCAGCAAAAATATTGGTTGCGCATATCAGAATTTTCATCACCCAGAACATGGTAATCTGCAGGGATAATAACGCTGTAGAAATATGCCAGGGAAAGCAGGAATAGAATTAGTACAGCAAGCCAATCGCTTTTTGACCAAATATTTGACTGGCTTGAAACGGGGCTTAAAGCATGAGGATTGTAGTAGTTCTTACCATATGTGGATTTGAGATGCAAGACATGCTTCATATTGTATTCAACGAGTAAAATATCTGACGATGTGAATATGTGAGCTTTGTTTCCAATGTCTTCTAATCTTTGTTAACTTCTGGTTTTTTTACAATAAGCGTTCTTGTTATAAAATATAGAGACAGGAATCAAAATAACTACGCTGGCAAGCGTAATAATCATACCAATGGTAAAGGATTTTGGTTCGTAAACAAACTTTACAATGTGATCGCCTTTTTCCAGGAAGACGGATCGCATGATATAATTGGTCTTCAAAATCTTGCTCTTCTTCCCATCCACATACACATTCCAGCCTGGATAAAACGCATCACCAAGGACGAGGTAGCCATCATCCAACAAAGTTGCCTTTATTGTAACTCTGTTTGGTGAATATTCAATAATTGTTGGATTGGGTTCTTGCTGATAATTTTCGCTGCTTATATTCCTTGTGAGCTTGGATGGTTCTTCCAGAATAACGTATTTTAGCGGATTAAATTCACTGCTGGCGAGTCCTTTAAATATGGCGTCCCTTCCCTCAAGTGTTTTGGTCTCATGAACGATAAAAGTACGCGGTATCGCCTGTGTATTATCAAAAAGGGCATATTTTGAGTTATTGAAGACCAGTTTAATAGCTGGGTGTTCTATCCTTACATTCGCGGGAAGGAGTAGGTATTTTAAATTAAGCAGATTGGTCAGCTTTGAAATTTGCCTGACCTCCATAACAATGCGTGGGTCTTCTATGGACTTACCATCAGAAAGGTTTATAAATTCACTGTATTCTTTAATAACGTTTGCATCGTATCCCCCGATATTAGAAATGTCGTGCGCCATACCCTGGTTTAACTCGAAATGACCGACGGTCGTAATGCGAGACGCTGCTGGATTGTTTTTCATGATGCTTGTCACTTCGTTATCCCAAAAACATTGTCTGGAATCAAAGGTTACCATATATTGGTTCCCAAAAAACCAGAGGTCTCCGAATATCAGGGCCAGAGTGATGGGGATTATAATCTGCCTTTTTAACCTGCCGTTTATCCATAAGCCTATGACAAGCAAGCTTAATATCATGAGGATAATGAATTTTACGGCGCTCTTTGTTGCAATCGCAAAGGTTGCACGTAAAAAATCAGGGTCTTTCAAAGTGGGCAATGTGGTGTATCGGTCGCCCAGTAAATAAATTTTGTTTATGATGCCATGCCAAGTTCCATAACCTGTCCTGAACAAAAAGAAGATTAACAGGAATAGGCTTATCGCAGCAACAATACCACCGGTAATATAAAAGAAAGTAGAAACCTTTTTTTTGGTAAGAATATTATTTCGCAGGTATTCTGCCCCGATGCCTGAAAGGACAGAAAGGGAGAAGGCAATAATAAATATAAATTTAGAGTTCCCCCGAAACATATTGAATCCGGGAACAACGCTATAGAGGACTTTAAAAAGAGGCGTGAACTTACCCAGTGCAAGGATCATGGTGATTAATGCCATAATAAGGAAGGTCTTTGTGAATGTATTTCTGTTATAAAATGAGGCAATTGCACACAGCATCAAGGGAATGATACCAACATACAAAGACATCTCCCAGAGGTAGTATCGCCCCCAGTAGGGCGTTTTTAGTGAATCACCGAGGAATTCTGGCATGAAAAGGGTGATAAAATTTTCTGGTGCAAAGGAGAACTGACCAACCCATTCGTATGAAAGCGTTTGTCGGGTAGAGTGTTTAATCATCTCAAAGGCCGGCAATAATTGAATGGCGGCAAGTAAAACGCCTATCGTGTATATAATGAATATGCCCGATGCATGATAACCGACATATTCCCAATTCCTGTGTTCTCTAAACTCCTGGATAATGCGTATGATAAAATATGCAACCACAGCAATGGCAGTGTAAAAAAAGTATTGCGGGTGTCCCGCTAATATATTAAACGCTACCGCAACCCCTCCAAAGAATGCATATAAATAATTTCTGTTACGAATAAAGAGTTCTGAGAATAAAAGGATAAGGGGCAGCCATATCATCGTACACAGATTGGGCAGGTGTCCAGGATAGACATGAAATATCTGGGGTGCGCAGAACATAAATATAATGGAAGAAACCATGCAACTTGATCGGGAAAGCCAGCCTGTATACAATTGCGGATTTCGGACTTCGGATTGCGGATTTAACTTTATAAATCTGAGATATAAGTAGGTAAATACACCTGATAAAAATACATGGAGGATGATGCTGTAATTGATGGCTACATGAATAGGGAATATAAGAAATATCAGATTGAGCGGATAGAATATGGCAGATTGCAATCCACCCACGAAGGGTGTCCCTCCGTAAATATACGGGTTCCAGAGGGGCAGAACACCTTTCGCCAGGGTATTAAAACCAAAATATCTCCAGTAAAAGAGCTGGTGCCTGGTGTCCGTGTTCTGGTCGCTCAGTACACTCGAACCGTCCGGGATAACAACGTTATAGAAGTACGCCAGTGCAAGGAGAAATAGGGTTAGTATGGCGAACCAGTCGTATTTAGACCATGCCTCTTGCCGGATTATAGTAGCATTTGAAGTGGAATAATTATGGAGGTTTTTATTTCGTATGTGGTTCATGCAAAATATTGCTTGTTATTAAATTTTGCCGAATATTTTTAGTATAAGTAGTATAATATGATAAAACTTGAAGCAAAGTCAGCAATTCCTAGTTTACCCTTTTCACAAGGCATTTCAAATAAAAAACATGCGAAACAAAACGGACTACGCATTAGTATTCCTGTGCATTGCAGCGATCGGTTGTTACGCAACCATTGCCCAGGTGATGTTGATTCGTGAGTTCCTGAATATCTTTTATGGCAATGAATTGTGCCTGGGTATTGTCTTTGGCGCATGGTTTCTTGGTATTGCAACCGGTGCCTTTGCAGGAGCCAAGATCGAACATACCTTTAAACACGCATTCACTATTTTTGTGATTACGTTGATGGTTATGTGTTTTGTATTACCCGTACAAATTATTTTTGTGCGTGGTATACGTGGTCTTTTGAGTGTCGGAATTGGCGAATACATTTCTATCCTGCCATTACTTCTCACCTCTATCGGACTAATCCTTCCTTTTAGTTTTATCATTGGTTTCATCTTTCCGTTTTCATCAAAGGTTATATTAGGCGCTACACGTGATGCTGCTGTGGACGTTGGAGTCGTTTACATTATAGAATCCATGGGCAGCCTCTTTGGAGGACTCGTATTTTCATTTTTCCTGGTCTCAAGATTTCATCCATTTAAAATCATCACATTATTGAATATCGGCATGTTTGTTCTTTTAATCTTTTTACTTTTCAATTTTCACAGAAAAGGACAAGTTTATTCCTGTGAAGAAGAGAATAAGAAGACAAAAATGGTTTTGGGCTTTATTTCACTGGGTTTGGCGTTGGTTATGATTGTAGTTTGGCTTTCACCCATTCCAGACAGGGTTGAGGTATTTTCTACAAAAATGCGATGGAATACCTTGAATCCCCATATTGAACTGATGACTTCAGCAGACTCAAAATATCAACATATTGATATAGGCAGACAGGCTGAACAATACAGCATTTATCTCAATGGACAATACGCCTCTGCCTTTCCCAATGAATACGAATACGCACAGATTGCACATCTGGTGATGACCCAGCATCCGTCGCCAAAACACGTGATCTTGATTGGTTCGGGATTGGGCGGACTCGTTTCAGAAATGCTTCTGCATCCCATTGAATCTCTCGATTACGTGGAACTCGATCAGCGTCTTTTACAAATCTCTGACAAGTATCTTTCCCCTTCGGATAGGCAGGCGCTTTCAGATAGTCGGGTAACAATAATTCATCAGGACGGTCGTTATTACGTAAAAAATACCACAAAAAGACAGTACTATGACGTCATTCTGGTAAATACCCCGGACCCCGCAACGGCCTTTCTTAATCGCTTTTATACCCTTGAATTCTTTAAAGAAGCCCAGAAAATTTTAAAGTCTGATGGCGTTTTAATTGCTTCGGTAAGTTCGGCAGTTACCTACATTGGGAAGGAAGTTGGGAGTTATGCAGGTTCTCTGTATCGCACCCTGCATGAGGCATTCAAGCATGTGCTGGTGACACCTGGCCAGACTAATTTTTATTTAGCATGCAACAAAGATAGCGTTGTTACCCTTGATATAGATACACTCATGGGGCGATATCGGAAATCTCAGGTAAAATCTGATTATTTTAGTGAACATCTCTTTTATACCCTGCTTCAGCCAGAGCAGGTTAAATTCATCGAAAATCAACTGAGTCAGAGGAAGGACCTACTTGTCAATACCGATGCAAGACCCGTTACCTATTTTTTAAACCTTGTATTGTGGGATTCCCTTGCCGGTGGGCGCTTACATGGATTATTTCACAGCCTGAAGGACGTAGGCTTGAAATCGTTTCTCATTCCTATCATGATTGCACTTGCAGGCAGAATAATCTATGTGGTTGTAAAGCAAATTAAGCTAAGAATGAAGAGTGATAATTATGATGAAGAATTTAAACTTCCTAACAACAAACAACTCAAAACAACCTGTCTCATCGCCCTAGCCACAACGGGGTTTACCGGTATTGCCCTGGAAATTGTGCTTCTCTACGCCTTCCAAAATATCTACGGCTACATCTATGAACGAATGGGTGTTATTGTTGCCGTCTTTATGGTGGGACTTGCATTTGGCGGATACATTACAAACCGAATCATTCAAAAGAGGAATTTCAAATGGGTAATTCTCCTGATGGTCTTTGAGGGAATTATTGGATTCTATGCACTTATTTTGCCGTTTATAATACAAGGTCTGTCTTCTTATTCAATTGCGGCAGAAATTGGATTGACCTGTTTTATTGGTATTGCAGGGATATTGACGGGTTTGGGATTTCCACTGGTCAATAAGCTATTTATGCAATCCAGCGAGGACATTGCCGTATCTGCCGGCGCTACAAATAGTGCCGATCACATAGGAGCTTTTTTGGGGGCAATATTAACAGGCGTAATCTTCTTGCCCCTCCTTGGCGTATTCGGAACTTGCCTGATACTGGCAACACTGAATCTATCGAGTCTCATATTAATCGGTATTTCACTCTGTTCTGGAGCAGCCTATAGATATAGCAAAAATGATAATTCAAACAGCCAGAGGAAGTGATTTTAAGCTTTTTATTGAACTAAGTTCCTTCGCTTTTGTAGATTTTTCTTCTCTTAAATCATATTCCATCTGAATACCAAGCCAGAAATCCGGCGTTGTACCAAAGAACTTTGACAGACGCAGTGCCGTATCTGCCGTGATCCTCCTTTTTCCTTTTATTATTTCAGATACTCTTGTCGGCGGCATTTTAGTTTCTTTTGCAAGTCTGTAAGCAGAAATATGGAATTCCTTGAGGAATTCTTCCTCAAGAATTTCTCCGGGATGAATATTGGGGATCTTTTTCACTTAAAACTCCTTTCTTAATGGTAATCAACAATTTCAACATTCGATGCATTTCCATTATTCCAAATGAAGCAAATTCTCCATTGGTCATTTATTCGTATGCTGTATTGACCGATTCTATCGACTTTAAGTCTTTCCAGACGATTTGCGGGCGGTATTCTTAAATCCTGCAATTCCTTTGCCCTGTGGAGCATAAAAAGTTTTCTTAAAGCGATACGCTGAATAGAAACCGGAAACCTCAGCGATCTTTCCTGATTCCATATCTTTTCGGTTTCTTTGCATTTGAACGATACTATCACAATGCTATAGTAACGGTTGGAGATAATAACGTCAAGCAGGAATACTTGTTTTTGTCAGATGTTTCCTCGATTATCAACGGCTATGCGAGCGTCCATTAGCCTCAACTTCTGCCGCTTACATCGTTTCACGGTTCTTATATTTTCTTCTGTCTTCTGAATTCTGCATTTGTCCCCATTCTGACTCCTGTATTCCAGCACCTGTATTTTGTTTTGTGATGTTGCCGTTATTCTGACTCCTGTTCTTATCGAACTTACTGCTGATAAATACATGTACCTTTTGCCGACTTGATTGGGTTGTTATTGATAATCATGAGATTATTGCCATTGAAACCTTTTGTAATTTTCTATCACTGAAAAGTTAATGTTCATGAGTGACCCCCTGCACTTTCCTTAGTGAGGTATCTCGATAACGTTGAGGTGCATGGACAGACACACCTCCTTGAAACTGCCGAAGAACGTTCCCGTCTGGTTCAATCGTCCTTGATTGAACTGAAACGTTTGGCATGTTCACGGTACGTGATGGCTTAAAGCCAGTAAACAATTCAAACTCTATGGTTCAATCTGCAAGATTGAACCAGCCCGTAAAAATAGCAAGATTTTCAGGCATTTTACTTGACAATAAAATCGAATACACTAGAATCCCCTCATAAATCCATCATTTTAAACTATACAAAAAGACGGAAAAGGGACGTTCTGGCGAACTTTCAGAGAGATAGAGCGTGATGACTCAGAGCAGATATTTTTGAAAAGCGGGCGTTGGGTGTGTAATATTTACAGGAGGCCACAAGCGTATGAAAGATCAAGAATTACTTGAGCGAATTACGGTCAATCCCAAAGTCATGGTTGGTAAGCCCATCATCAGGGGAACGCGGTTGACGGTTGAGTATATTCTGAACCTGCTTGCACATGGCGCGACAGTCACAGAAATCATCAGTGAATACAAGGGCCTGACCAAGGAAGACATTCAAGCTTGTATCCTGTTTGCGACCAAATCCTTAGAAAACACTACCTTCATGCCACTGGCCGTGGAGCAAACGTAAATGCGATTTCTCGTGGACGAATCCACCGGCCCAGCGGTAGCCGCATGGTTGCGACAGCAAGGGCATGAAGTGTTTTCGGTATACGCTGAGGCGCGTGGGATGGACGATGACGACATTATCCACAAGGCGTTTACCGAAAGCAGGGTTCGGTTTGCTCGTGCATAGTAGACAAATATGGGGGACATATAAAACACAGACCATGATAAGATCACTAATGAATTATGAAGGTCCTCTCATCTTAAATCAGTATTTTCAAAGACGACCCTGATAACAGAATCCTTGAATGTGCTATTGAAGCGCAAATAAAGCTTGGAAAACTTTTACAGGAAATGCCGAAAAAATGAAGGGGGCGGGGATAAGAAAAGCAATCAGCACAAAGAAGGCAAAATCACTTCTACCAAAACAGAAGGGGTTATCCAAGACGATACACCCACTTCTCAAGCCTTAACATTACCTACAAAGGCGCTTCCCGGTGGCAACAAATGATTGAGTATGAGGGAGAAATTAAAGAAAAAGAAACAAGAGAAAAGAGGATAGTAACTATATTACAGTTGCACATATTTTGTTTTGATGTTATATTTAAAGCATGAGTAAGGCTGAGAAATTATTGAGGCGTTTCTTATCGAAGCCAAAGGATTTCACCTATAATGAGCTTAAAAGCCTTCTGGCTAGTTTTGGATATGAAAAGGTAAAGTCTGGCAAAACGTCCGGGTCGAGGGCAACCTTTGTTAATCCAGAAACAAAGCATATTATAAAATTGCATAAACCACATCCAAGACCTGAGCTTAAGAGATACCAGTTGAATTATATAGAAGAAACATTAAGAAATAGGGAGTTAATACAATGAAGGATGTTTTAACGTATAAAGGTTTTATTGGAACTGTGCATTTCAGCGCAGAGGATAAGGTTTTTCATGGGAAAATCGAGGGTATAGATGACCTTGTGACCTTTGAGGGTCATAGTGTAGAGGAACTCATAAAGGCATTTCACAATGAGGTGGATGATTATATTGCCCTTTGTAAAGAAATGGGTAAAGAACCTATAAGGTCATATAAGGGGAGTTTTAATGTTCGCATATCGCCGGAAATGCACAGGAAGGCTGTTGAGAGAGCTACCAAAAAAGGGTTGTCGTTAAACCAGTTTGTTCAAACGGCAATAGAGAAAGAGTTGGTACATAACTAAACACACATAGATTACAAAGAATATCTCAAGCTTAAGGAAGCAGAAGAAGACAAAAAAGATTATTATTCAGCATAGAAAACAAAGCTGAAAAATAAAAAGTGGATAAGTCATCAAGATTTAAAAAGAAAATTAGGTTTGTAGGACAAAAGATGAAGTTGGCAACCTGGTATCAAAAAATGTGATACCATCCAAAAGCTTGAAAAGAAGTATGACAGAAATATTCAAATAGTGTTTGAAGCTATTAAACAGCTAATTAAACAAGAAAATGAACCACGTAGCAAAATGGGTTTTCAAAAACCATAGACCGTATGACCTTTATAGGGTAAAAAAGGAGAAAACGGATACTTTTAATGATATAAGGGATTTTCTATTTTTATTGTTGTAGAACCACTTTTACAGAAGTGTACGTATGATTTTTAATTGTGGGATTCCCCTTCATGGGAAGGAGAATAGCATTTATGATAAATAATGATACTGTTTTAGTATTAGGCGCTGGCGCTAGTATGGATTATGGCTTTCCATCGGGGGAACAATTAATTGAAGATATTATTAATTATCTAGAAGGTAAAATACAGGCTGAACCAGTTAAAAAAAAGATTTTTATCGCATTAATTTTGTATAAGTATTTTCAAAAAAACAAGATCGAAAAGACACTACATGATTGCTATAGAATAGTTGAAGAATTTATATCAACTTTTAAAAATGCATCACCAGCATCTATAGATGATTTTTTGGACAAGAATACAAGAGAAGAATTTAAAATAGTTGGGAAAATTTGCGTTGTTATTGCCATTTCAAGGTTAGAGAATCCAACAGCAGATTTTATGACAGAATGGAGGGATACAAAACCAGATCATAGGTACTCCAGAGAATTACATAGCACTCGAGTGCACTTAGAGTTAATAAGAGGATGGTACAATTATTTGTGGAAAAAAATATATGAGGGTGATATTAAAAATAATTTGAGCAAGTTAACCTTTATCACTTTTAATTATGACCGATCATTAGAGCGCTTTTTATATACAAGATTGACCAATTTGTTTAATTTAAAAGATGATGATGCAATCAAATTATTCACCGAGTCTGTCGTTATTCATCACGTGTACGGTCAATTAGGTTTTTTTAAATGGCAAAAGGATTGTATAGTAATTAACGATTATAAGATTCTAGATTTTGGATTATTAGAAGAAAAGTTATCTCCATTCAATTCATTCAGTGTTAATGTTCCTAAGCAATTTACAGACAACCTTAATCCACTATCCTCGAAATTAACTAAAGAAGAAAACGACTATTTGGATAAGATTTTATCAATTGCAGGAGAAATTAAAACATATACAGAGGCGGTAGAACAGCCGCATCCCAAAATATCTAAAAGAATTTCTAACGCTACGAGGATATTCTTTTTGGGCTTTGGCTATCATAAGCAAAACCTTAAATGGTTAAATCCAAATAGGGGGGAAATAAAAGCTACCCTTACAGGAACGACATACAAATTTGGGAAGGCACAAATAGAAAATATTCAAAAGATATTAAAAGAGACATTTCCTAATCTTAGTAGTGAAAAACGTGGGAATAAATATTTTATTTGCGAAAATAACGAATACAAAATTCAAGATTATTTTGCTAATGTGTTGGACCTCGAATAATTTTATGAATTAAATGCTTATTTTATAACAGTTTTGTAAGGTGGATTAAGCGCAAGCATATCCACCATTTTAATACTATATCCTTACCCCCACCTTTTTGAATTCCTTCTCGCTGTAAAGAATCACGTAGTCTGTCAAGCCGGTTTTTTCTTTGATTGCCTGGATTACGCCCTCGCATTCGGCGTCGGTGTAACCGTGGATCATGGTAAAGACGTTAT
>Ga0082335_1005970_pt1 | contig 16242 bp, 18 predicted proteins | sample Subgrocontami58m_FD_72375 | JGI IMG/M metagenome (GOLD analysis project Ga0082335, IMG submission 72375) | Subsurface groundwater microbial communities from S. Glens Falls, New York, USA - GMW37 contaminated, 5.8 m (SPADES assembly) (version 2) ... | reverse complement strand
AGAAGTGCCTCCCAATGTTGAGCGAAGCGAAACATCTCTGCGCGTGATTCGTACACTGAGACCCTTCGCTCCGCTCAGGGTTGAGAAGTGCCTCCCAATGTTGAGCGAAGCGAAACATCTCTGCGCGTGATTCGTACACTGAGACCCTTCGCTCCGCTCAGGGTTGAGAAGTGCCTCCCAATGTTGAGCGAAGCGAAACATCTCCGCGCGCGATTGGTGCGGTGAGACCCTTCGCTCCGCTCAGGGTTGAGAGTCACAACGTCCTCTTCCTCAATCTCTTCGTGCTAATTCCAATCGTCACCGCCGCGAATATCAGCATGTACAAAAACTGCTCCCACACCGCGCCAAACCCAACGCCTTTCAACATCACTCCTCGTACAACAACAAGAAAGAATTTGTTCACGGCGATGTTGGAGAGAACCTGTAACGGCACCGGCATGCTCGAAATCGGAAACACAAATCCTGAAAGCAAAAATGTCGGAAGCAACGAGCTGAACATCGCAAGCATAAATGCTACTTGCTGCGAATCTGTAATGCTGGAAACCAAAAGTCCCTGACCGAGTCCGCCGAGAATCATCGTAAAGATTGCAGCGTACAACAGCAGCAGGCTTCCCTTCACTTGAATGTCGAACAGAAGATATCCGGCAATCAAAATCGAGGTAGCAATAACAAGACTGATGAGCAAGTAAGGAACCACTTTTCCAAGAATGACTTGCAGCGGATGCAGCGGCGACACCATCAGTTGCTCCATCGTGCCTCGTTCCTTTTCACGCACAACAGTCAACGCCGTTGAAATTACAGCAGCAAGGACGATAATGAATCCGATTAAGCCGGGAATGAGAAACTTTGTGGAAGTCAAATCCGGGTTGTACCACACACGCGGCTGAAAGTCAATCGGCGTATACTGGCTTCTGCCTTTCCGTCGCAAGAACGCGGTGGTGAGCCGCGTCGAGTAATCCATCGTCATGCGCGTCGCGTAGCCAATCGCTTGCCCTGCGCTGTTCGCATCGGCGCCATCGACAAGAATTTGAATCTGTGTGCTGCGACCGGCAAGCACATCAGAAGCGAAATCCCTGGGAATGACAATCGCCGCTTTTGCCTTGTTGATCAGAAAGAAGTCTTCAATTTCAGTGTAGCGTTGAACATCATACGTGTAGTTGAAATATTCCGTGTGTTTGAATTGCTCCAGGAACGCCCGGCTCTCCGACGTCTTGCTCTGGTCGAACACTGCAAGCGGAATATGCTTCACGTCGAAGTTGAGCGCGTAGCCAACGAGCACAATCAATACAGTGGGCAACACGAGCAACATGCCAAGTGTAGTCGGGTCGCGGCGAATCTGACGAAACTCTTTGACGATGATTGGTTTGAGTAACCTCAACCCTGAGCCGCTTTTTGGCGAAGGGTCTGGCGATTTCGGATTGCGAAGTGTCGATTGCGGATTGACAAACTCTTGTGTCATGCGACCGTCTGTTCTTTGTCGAGCAAATATAGAAAGACATCTTCTAATGAAGGAACAATCCGTTGGATGCATTTTGACTGAATGCGCCTACTATCAAGTGATTGAAGAATGAGCCGCCGCCCTTCCTCTTCCTCGTTCACCATAACATGCAGGGAAGTTCCGAACACTGAAGTCTCAAGCGCCCACGGTTTTTCGCGAATCGTTTCTAACGCTTCAACAACATTTGTTTCAAGCCCCGAGACTTCGAGAATCGGGCTCTTGATGTAATTCGTTTTCAGCTCAACGGGACTACCACCCGCAATCAGTTTGCCGGCGTTTATCAAAATAATGTGGTTGCAATATTCCGCTTCATCCAAAAAGTGGGTCGTCACCAACACCGTAATGCCTTCGGCAGAAAGTTGATTGATAAGCTCCCAGAAATTTCTTCGCGAGATTGGATCAACGCCGCCGGTTGGCTCATCGAGAAAAACGATTTTTGGCTCATGAAGAATCGCGCAGCCGAGCGCGAGCCGCTGCTTCCATCCACCGGAAAGAGTCTTGGTCAAACTGTTCTCTCGTCCCTTCAAGTCCGCCATCTTCAACACCCACTGCATCCGCTCTTCAAGCCGTGAGTTCTTCAATCCGTACACGCCGCCGTAGAAGCGGATGTTCTGCTCGACCGTCAAGTCATCGTACAACGAAAAGCGCTGCGACATGTAGCCGATGTTGAGCTTTACCTGTTCTGTTTGTTTGATGATGTCGAAGCCGCCGACTTTCGCCGTGCCTGATGTTGGCTGCAACAATCCAATCAGCATACGAATGGTTGTGGATTTCCCCGCGCCGTTCGCACCGAGGAAGCCGAAGATTTCTCCCTGCTTCACTGTGAAGTTGACGCTGTCAACGGCAGTAAATTTGCCGAAGCGTTTGGTGAGGTTTGTTACTTCTATCGCGTTATCAGACATTTGTATTTCAACATTTCAACATTGTAGCATTGCATCATTACAATGTTGAAATGATGCAATGGTGAAATCGCCCATTGTAGTTTCGCTCACTCGCCCATTCTCCCACTCCGCTACTCCGTCACTCCATTACTCCAACACTCGATTCACTCGACAACTCCAACCGCCTTACTCAACCTCGCCCTCGCCACCTCATGCTCGACCAACGCACCGGAAAGATTCGTCTTCGCTTGCAGCAGCGCCACATTCGCATCTAGCAATTCAGTTGATGTTGCAAGTCCTTGCTTGAACTTGTCGTTCGTGCTTCGCTGGTTCTCATCGGCTTGTTCGATTGCGAGCATCGCGACTTGCACTTTTTCCTTGGCACGCTGAACAGCAAGCGAGTGACGCTTTACTTCGAGAGAGATGTTGTCCTTCATCTGCTCGTACATCAGTTCATTCTGTTGAAGAGAAGCTTTTGCTTGCTCCGTCTGATGGCCTGCGGCTCCCCAATTCCAAATGTCAAACTGCAACTGCACGCCAACATCCCACGTTCCCTTGAATTCATCTCTCGTCGGCTGATACCGCTGGTTCGGTCGTGCATACGTGTAGCCGCCCGTGAGAAAGAGTTGAGGAAACCAATTTCCTTGTGCCGCGCTCACAACAGCTTTTGCAGCTTCAACGCGTGATTGCATTGCTTGCAAGTCCGAACGATTGCTCAAGGCTTTCGATGCTACGGTCTGCTCAGTTTCTTCCTTGTCGCCCGGTCTGAACGGCTTGCCTTCCGGTTCCGCTGGCGGCCAGGGCTGCGATGCAAGTTTGATTTCCGTTTCCAACGGTTGGCCGATGATATTATTCAAGTTCATCATCGCAAGCTGAACATCGTTCGATGCGTCAATTTGCGTGAGCTTTGCATTGTTCAATTGGAGTTGAATTTTAAGCAAGTCATTGCGTGTGGCAATGCCGGCTTTTAACAAGTTCTTCGTATCGTTCTCAAAGGTTAGAAGACGAACGACATTTTCATCCATGAACTTTTTTGATTCGAGCGTTTGATAGAGCGTCCAGTATGCAACGGTAATGTTCAGCGTGAGGTCAGCATTATCATTTTTGTTTTCGTATTCGCTCGCCTTTGCAAGATAGTCTGCAGCACGCGCATTGCTTTCTAATTTGAATCCGGTGAAGATTGGCTGTTGAAGCGAAACTCGCATATTGTAGTTATTCAAAACAGTGGGTGCAACTGTTATCGGTTGAGGAACAAACGGAACAGAAATCTGAAACGGGTCAACATCGCTCAAGCGTTGGTAGCTTGCAGAAAGTTTGATTGACGGAAGCAGATTTGTATTCGCTTCGCTGGCTTTCGCTGCTGCTGCGTTCACTTTTGCAGAAGAGATTTTCAGCGCACGACTGCGTTCTTGTCCAATCTTGATCGCATCTGCGAGCGTCAAGACGTTTGTTGTTTGGGAAAATGAAAGTGTCGTGCAGACGAATAGCAGGACGAGGCCCCGATAGAAAGCATCGGGGTAAACTCGCCTCGTCCCTACAAAATATTTTCTTTTCTTTGTGAAACCTTTGTGTCTTGGTGTCTTCTGCCAAAGGCATCCCTTCGGGAGTGGCAAGCTTTTGCTTTTCAATTTCATGCTGCATCCTCATTCGTTTCGTTATGAGTGAGTAACGAGATAAACACATTTTCAAGCGAAGGCGTAATCACCCGCCAGCTCTCGATTGCAATTCCGTTTTGTTCAAATATCGATTCGATGTGTGGAAAATCCTTTGACGCATCTTCAACATTCACATTCAACCTGTCACCAAACGCTTGAACTTCTTTCACGGCGGATTCTGCCTTCAGCAGCTTGAACGCATCGCGCACGCGGTCGCACACAATCTCAATCACCTCACCATTCATCAGCTTCTTCAAATTCGCAGGCTTATCGATTTGCATGATTTCCCCTTTATTCATTAGGGCAACACGCGTGCAACGCTCCGCTTCATCAAGATACGGCGTGCTCATCACGATGGTAATTCTCTCCTTCAAGAGACTCTGCAGAATCTTCCAGAAATCCCGGCGGGAAACAGGGTCGACGCCTGTCGTCGGCTCATCGAGGAAAATTATTCTTGGCGTATGAATCAGGGTGCAGGCAAGCGCGAGTTTTTGCTTCATCCCACCTGAAAGCTTTTCGGCAAGCCTGTCCCTGAACGGCGTAAGGCGAGTAAACTCCAACAACTCTTCACGCCTCGCTTTGTAATCATACACTTTGTTGATTTCGGCAAAGAACTCGATATTCTCATCAATACTCAAGTCACCATAGAGCGAGAAGCGTTGTGAGAGATAGCCAATCTCTTTTTTCACATCATTGGGTTGCTTGATAATGTCGTACCCAAGCACGATCGCGGTGCCTGAAGTTGGAGCAAGAATTCCGCAGAGCATCCGAATCGTCGTTGTCTTCCCCGCGCCATCCGGACCGACGATGCCGAACATTTCACCGCGCTGGATGTTGAGGTTGATGTTTTCAACAGCCTTAATAGCGCCGAACGACTTTGAGAGATTTTGTATTTCAATTGCTGAGTTGGTCATTTGTCATTGGTCATTAGTCATTGGAATGTTAATGACTTTTGGTGTTTCTACTTGCCATTGAGGATTGCGCAAGGGTTCTTCTACTGATTTCTCTTGCCGATGGATTTGATGTAAGCATTCAATTTGTGATGAAGCGTCTTCAGCGTTTCAATCATTTCTGTGAACCGTTTTTCTGAAATGAGCCTTCTATTTTTTGCCTTCGTAAGAAATGTTTTCGTTTCCATCAAAGAGCCGCGACTGTAATAGCAGAACTGCCGATTCTCTTTGTAGTGATAGCGCCCGTAGCCTTCAGCGATGTTCGCAGCAATCGAGTCCGCTGCTTCTACAAGCTGTTCGCCGACAGTTCGCTTCGCGAATGGCTTCCACTCATCAACCACATTCCAAACCTCTTCACCAATATCCATTGCCATCTGATAGACTTCCAACTCTTCCAGTTTCAGCATGTTTCCTCCATCATGGCTGTGAAACTACAGTCGCATCCAAGAAGCACAATCACCGCGCCACACTTTCAATATTCTACTGACCAATGACTAATGACCAATGACTAATGGCCAATGACCAATGACTACTGACCAATGACGAGCCGAGCATCAGCAGGGAGGCCAGGCTTCAGCGCGCCATCTTTGTTATCAATTTCTATCTTCACGCCAAAGACGAGTTTGGTTCGTTCCTCTTTCGTCTGGACATTTTTCGGAGTAAACTCGGCGTTCGGCGAAATGTACACGACCTTTCCCTGGTGTGCTTTGTCCGGGCTGCTGTCAGTTCTCACTTCTGCAGTTTGACCGACGTGGACTTTGCCGAGTTGTTGCTCGTTGACGTAGATAGTGAGTTTCACTTTGTCGAGATATGTAATACGGATAACGTTGGCTCCCATCGTTACAAGCTCCCCGACTTCAACCGCCTTCAGTGAAACAATTCCTTCGGACGGAGCGAGAATGTAACAGTCACGGACTTTCTTTCGAAGCTGGTCAGCCTGCGCAGCGGCTTGTTCACGCCGAGCATGTGCCGCATCAATTTCACTCTTTCGTAAACCGCGAACAAGTTTTTGATATGTTTGCTGGGCAGCAACATAACGGGAGTAAACATCATCATATTGCTTCTGTGTGATTGTCTGTGCTGCAAGCAATTCTTTCATGCGGTTGTAATCTGTTTCAGCAGTCTTGAACGCAGTCTCCGCCAGTAGAATATCTTCCTTGCGTGAGCCTTCCAGCGCGAGACGATATTGCGCATCCGCAGCAGCAGCGTTTGCCGCGGCTGACCGTAGTTGGATTTGATAATCCGCATCATCGATGATGAGGAGCGTGTCGCCTTTTGACACTCTCATCCCTTCATCAACACGGACGGCTGAAACTTTCCCCGCGACTTCTGTTCCGATATTGATGTCGGTTCCTTCAATTGTCCCGGACGCTTCGATAATGTTCTTATCGTTGCCGGAACAACCGGTGAGCAGAACACTGCCAATCAGAACTACGGCAAAAAGAAAATTGCGCTGCATGATTTCCTCAAATGATTATTGATATGTAATTCTGAGTCCCGCCTTCTTTTGGCGGGGCGAAGAATCTAGAAACTCGTTAAGGGTAGATTCTTCACTTCGCTTCGCGGAGTTTACCCTGAGCGAGAGCCGAAGGGTTCAGAATATGTGAGCCGCAATTGTTCGAATTGGGTTCTCCCTTGCTGGGTCAACGCACCGACGAAAAAGACACTCAGAATTTCACGAATGGCGTCGCTCACAGAAAACGATTCGTTTGCCAGGATATGCGGCTGCATGATGCCATCGATTGCGCTCACCACACACATCAGAAAGACTCGCTTATTCATCTCCGGCCGCATCGTTCCCTCACTCACACCCTGCGTGATAAGACGGTTAAAGACGTCAGATATTCTTTCCCGGCGAAAATCTTCAATACGTTTCCAGAATTGCGGCATACGCTTTTTGATATCCTGACCGAACGCCGGCATCAGCCTGCTGGTATTGGTTGCGAGCATCGCGATGATTTCGGAGTGCTTTTCGACCGCACTCTTATCGCTCTGCATGATGCGTTCAATATTCGTTCGAACTCCGCCCATGATGCGTTCCATGATTTGATGAACGACATCTTCCTTCCCCGTGAAGAATTTGTAGAATGTCTTCTTGCTCATGCCAAGTTCACCGGCAATTTCGTCAACCGTGATTTTGGCGAAGCCCTCTTTCAAAAATCTCTCATGACAATGAGCCATGATTTTCTCTTTTATGATGTCGTCTTCAGGCATTTGTTTGATTGGGAAACTGTTTATGTTTTTATCGTTTCCATTTGTGCGAAAGAAAAGCCTTATTTCAAAGGCTATTTAAAGTGGAAACTTATTACGTATCATTCGTTTCCAATATACGCTTACGAGAGAACCAAGTCAAGAGTTTCGGAGATTAAATGTTTGTAAAGATGGTGCTATGAAAATAACAATTCACAGTAGGGACATCGGCATGCCGTGTCCCCGTTTGCAAAGCAGGACGGGGCATGCCCACGTCCCTACATTTTCATCATTGGTGGTGAAACTGCGGTTTGAATGACCGTTGATGATGAGGCAGGAAACAGAAAAGGCAAAAATGTCGCAGGGTGGCTTGTGCGCTATCGCAGCTTTCGTTCTTCCATGAGTGTAAGCAACTCATCTGTTTTCCAAACACGAACAACTGATTGCCGCTCTCCGAAGGAGTCCCTTGGACAAAGTCTTTGTCGTTCGACCAAATTCCATCATTGTGAAATGAAAGTGCAAGCGCAAGAAATGGTGCGTCATCAATGTCAATCGCCGACATGATGTCCTGCGCAATATGGATAAATTGAGTGTAGGATGACTCCGGCACAACGGTAAGGTTCTTCAACAGCAGCAGAAGCAGTTGTTCAAGTTCTCGTTCCGACAGTTTTGACTTTCGAATGATGAAGTCCCAATTGTCCTTCAATTCTTCGAGAGAATACTCTGGAAGAAAAAACTTGAATGACGTGCTAAGAAGAATCTGGCGAGTGTTCGCGTTGCGGATGAGTGCAGACGCGAGAATGTTCGTATCAACGACGAGCAGCATAGCGCTTGGCGAGTCCGGCTTTAATGCGCTTGTCCAATTCCATCGCGTCTTCTTCGGTGAACTCGCTCTTCTCTGTCAGCATGTCCGCGAGGGCAAGCTTCCTTGCATATTCTTGCAACGTGCTCTGCGCTATATCCGACCAATTGATGTGTGGATAGCGATCCATAATCTCTTTGATATCTGCCGGAATATCGATTGTCAATTGCAACATACTTTGCGTTCCCTTTTGTTCGACCAAACCAAACTACGAACTGAGTTGACCAAATGCAAACAGAAACACCCTGCCGCAACTCAGCAGCAGAGCGCTCCTATACAGTCCATTACTCCTCCAAAGGTCTACGACCCGTAAGTGTAAAGAGTCCCGACGTGGTCGGGACAACACTCTAACCAAGTCAAGAGTTTCGGAGATTAAATATTTGTAAAGATGGAAACAGACAAGATAAGTGCAAATCGCGGACACGCTATTTGTGAATTGATTTTGACACTTCGGTAGGCTAGGATTTGCCGTACTGATTACTTGCCTAAGCTGTATCGGCCAACTTGGCGACGCGTTCCTTGAGATCCTTAGCCCTCAAGTCGATGAGTAGGAAAGCCGTGGCAAATGCTTTTTTTTGTTCGTCAGTAGGTGTTTGACGGTTCTCTAAGGCTTTTTCACAGGGAGACCACTTTGAATGCACGTCTTGCAGAACAGCTTTGAAAAGTGCAAAATCGGATTTCAGCTGCGGGTAATATAAATAGAACATCATTTCCAATCGTTCATGATCCGGCGCGTTCTTGAATCCTTCCTGCAAGGACTTCTCTCTTGCCCATTTCAAAGTTACTTGACCAGACGCTGCGGATAAGAACGGCACATAAAACATTGATGTTGAGTGTGCAAAGTGTCCAATTGCTACGAACAGCTCTTCGAGGCGGGAGGCATTCTTTTCACTTTCTGCCTGTCTGCGCTGATGATCAAGTTGAAGGCGGAGAGTATTCTGAGCGTTGCGATTTGAGAGGAATACCCCAAAAAGGGTGGCGGCCGCAGTAACGACAACAGTGAGAATTGGCATAAAGGAAATCCAGAGTGTGGGCGTGCTGATTTGATCCATGGTAATTGCTCCGATGAGTTTGTTAGAGGTCTTGATGGGCGGCGTTGTGCTTAACGTCTCCGCAAAGCACGCAACAGCAGACTCTTTGTATATGTATTGAGTGAGGTGTTGAACGAATTCAATTTATCACGTTGAACCGAGCTTGGACTTAGCCTCAACAAATGAACGAGTGACGTGCTTTGTCGGTGTTCTACGCCGCCGTGCGAATGTCATTTCTTGTTGACGAAAGTTGGATTTGCTTTCACAAACTCTTTCCCGACTTCCTGGAAGAATCTCATTGCTGGAGCAGCGGCCCGGAAAACTCTCAGTACACCGTCTTTGGCGAAGAAGGCCTCGTGATGTGGAAAATCCTTCAGGTGATTAGACACGAAGAACGCCCAATGTAGTCCACCGAGCATCGCCCTGTAACAGGTGTGTCCGAGAATTCTTGAGGGTGTTTTCTCTGGAACATAGATTATCTTCTTCATCAAGTCGTGAACGGGCGGAATGAACGATAGCATACAACCATACTGATATGATTCGCCCGGATCACCTTCAAAAAGCATTCGGCGCATCGGTTCAGAGTGTGGTCCGAGATCAACACCTTGAAATTCTCTGCTTCGGGACACGCCAGCTCGCCAGATAAGAGAGACTTGAAAAAGTTTAAACTTAGGATAGTCAAGCTCGCTTATCGTTATCATTTCTCGAGACCGTTGGACTGCTATGCGTGTTCCACCATAAAGTACTTTTGCCGCATAATCCTCGTACCGCTGTATTATTGACTCGCAGCTTTGGCAGAGGAGATTCTCGTAAACACCTTTTCTGCGTCGGACTGCCCGTTCATTAGGATCGTTTGAGAAAGCATAATAGATGTGCCCATCCCCTTCATATACTTCCTTATATAGGAACTCAGGGAATATATGAGATTCGCACAAGGGGACATCATCACTACGACAGAGAGCACACTTCATTTTGTAATCTCCTGAGAGCACGGTGGTGTATAACGTGTGCACCAAGCACGCCGTGCCGCCGTCCAAGCTTTCTATAAATGAGACGGCATGGAGTGAGTTCAACTAAATCGAGCGAGCGAAAGCATGAGTGAAGCCTTAACAAATGAACCGAACGTCGATGCTTGAGCTGTTAGTTGCACTTGCCCGTCACCTCAGCAAGACAAGTTTCTTTGTTTCTGTGAATGATCCGGCTTGCAAACGGTAGAAGTAAATTCCACTCGATAAACCTCCTGCATTCCATTGCCGCGAGTACGTTCCAGCAGACAATTCTTCCGAGAGAAGAACATCTACTTCTCTTCCTAAAGCATCGAATACTTTGAGTGATACAAATGATTGAGATGGAAGACTAAAGGAAATAGCCGTCGCCGGATTAAACGGGTTCGGGTAGTTCTGGTCAAGACTGAAATGCGTCGGCAAGTCAGACGGGAGCCTTTCCACTGAGGTGATCATCTCCGACAACGGTCGCCTCCAGACGCCGCCGGCCTGAGTCCCGACAAAGAGATTCGTCCCCGAGACGGCAAGAGCATTGACATAAGTGTTCGTCAAACCGGTATTGACTGCTGTCCAGCTTGTGCCGTTGTTGGCCAAAAGATAGACGCCGCCGCTATAGGTCCCGGCAAAGAGATTCGTGCCGGAGACGGCAAGAGCGCTGGCATTAGTGTTCGTCAAGCCGGTATTGACCGCAGTCCAGCTTGTGCCGTTGTTGGTGGAAAGAAAGACTCCGCCAATAGTCCCGGTAAAGAGATTTGTGCCGCTGACGGCAAGAGCAAGGATATAAGTGTTCGTCAAGCCGCTATTCGCCGCAGTCCAGTTTACGCCGTTGTTGGTGGAAAGAAAGACGCCGCCAGAAGTCCCGGCAAAGAGATTCGTTCCGGAGATGGCAAGAGCATGGACATCAGTGTTCGTCAAGCCGGTACTCGCTGGATACCAACTCGCACCATTGTTCGGTGAAAAGAAGACGCCGCCACCAGTCCCGGCAAAGAGATTCGTGCCACTGACGACAAGAGCACGGACAGAAGTGTTCATCAAGCCGGTATTGACTGCAGTCCAGTTTGTGCCGTTGTTGGTGGAAAGAAAGACGCCGCCACCAGACCCGGCAAAGAGATTCGTGCCGCTGACGGCAAGAGCGTATACTTGAAGGTTCGTCAGGCCAGTACTCGTCACAGTCCAGCTTGTGCCGTTGTTGGTGGAAAGAAAGACTCCGCTTGCATAAGTCCCGGCAAAGAGATTCGTCCCGGAGACGGCAAGAGCAAAGACAATAGTGCTCGCCAACCCAGTACTCGCCGCAGTCCAGCTTGTGCCGTTGTTGGTGGAACGAAAGACTCCGCCAATAGTCCCGGCAAAGAGATTTCCCGACAAGTCGGGAGCAAGAGCACGGGCACTAGTGTTCGTCAAACCGGTACTCGCCGCAGTCCAGTTTGTGCCGTTGTTGGTTGAAAGAAAGACCCCGCCCCCCTCAGTCCCGGCAAAGAGATTCATGGCGGAGACGGCAAGAGACAGGACATCAGTGTTGGTCAAGCCGGTATTTGCCGCAGTCCAGTTTACGCCGTTGTTGGTGGAACGAAAGACGCCGCTGCCATAAGTTCCGGCAAAGAGATTCGTGCCGGAGACGGCAAGAGTATAGACAGCAGTGTTCGGCAAGCCGGTACTCGCCGGATACCAATTCGCACCATTGTTCGGTGAAAAGAAGACGCCGCCACCAATCCCAGTCCCGGCAAAGAGATTTGCGCCGGAGACGGCAAGAGCATTGACAGAGGTATTCGTCAAGCCGGTACTCGCCGCAGTCCAGCTTGTGCCGTTGTTGGTGGAAAGAAAGACGCCGCCAGAAGTCCCGGCAAAGAGATTCGTGCCGACCACTTCAAAGCAGAGAATAGTGTTCGGCAAACCGGCACTTGCCGCTGTCCAGGTTGTGCCGTTGTTGGTGGAAAGAAAGACGCCGCCGCCATAAGTCCCGGCAAAGAGATTCGTGCCGGAGACGGCAAGAGCCCAGACATAATAGTTTGTCAAGCCAGTACTCGCCGCAGTCCAGCTTGTGCCGTTGTTGGTGGAAAGAAAGACTCCGCCAATAGTCCCGGCAAAGAGATTCGTGCCGGAGACGGCAAAGGTACGAACGTGGCCGCCGCCGGGGCCATTAGTTTGGATCCATTGGGCATGCAATGGATTCGTACTGGTGAATACTGAAAGCGCTCCTAACAGAAATCTGAATGTACTTTTCATGTATTTATCCTCTCATGAAATTGTGTGTGGCAATTGCAACTAACGTTAAGGATTGTATCCGCATTTGAGCCAAAGATAACTTTCAGACTGACGCTTTCCCTGAGGCTCCCCCAAAGGGTCCTTCGGACAAGTGCGGATAAAATTATGTTGACGATAGACCCAATGCGTCTATTTTCTTTTTAGATTTTTCCTGGAGATACTCCCCCGACAGGATGCGGTTGGAACCGAACAGCTCGATTGGACAACGATTAAAGGTACATCTCACCACCAACAAAATCAATTATGAATCAGTTTTGCGCCGCTACCGTTGAGAGAGTTCAACTAAACTGAGCGCGGGCATTACCAAATGAATCACGGCAGAGCCGCCCGCTCACCGAGTCGAGTCGGCGACCTGCCAAAGCGAAGCGGCGGGCAGGCAACCAAAGAAAAACTGAACCACAGATTTCACGGATTTCCACAGATTATTTTTTGTGAATTCGATTCGACCAACATTCAACCTTTGCTTTGCAGTCTAATCTGTGATAATCTGTGTAATCCGTGGTTTAGCTTTTCCTGTTTGGCTTAAGCCGCCTCCAATTTCAGTCGGTGACAGTTTGTCACCGACTCACTTCCCTCTTTTCTTAACCTTTCTTTCAGCTTATTCCAATATTTTCTGGCTGTTTGATAATCTGGCTGTTGAATCAAAACCTGCAAAATATCCACCACCGAAAAAAACCACGTTTCCGTTTTTTCATCGTACTGGCGACGTATTTTGTATCCTTCAAAAATTGCTAAAGAGTTTCCCATAAGTTTCCTCCTAAGACTTCTTGCTTCCATGAGATTTCAGTCGGTGGCAATATGTCGTGCTTTCGCATTTTCGACACATCCCTTTACTAATGCGTCTATTTTCTTTTTAGATTTTTCCTGAAGATACTCCCCCGACAGGATACGGTTGGAACTGAACAGCTAAGATTGGACAACAATCAAAGGTACATCTCACCACCAACAAAATCAATTCTCGAAGACACCCGGTGTGCTTTCATTGTACTTGCAGATGGACTCCCCGTCTTCCATCAAAGAACGATGAGGCGGGCAAACGGGAATCCATCTTGCATTCTTAGCCAATCCAAGGTAGACGCGACGGTTTGCCCTCCCCGCCTGTACGATGTCGTCGACCTGCGGCGGGTCCGATTCTTTCCAACAATCACAACACAATGCCGCTTCGCTCCTTGATTTCACCGAACGATTTCTCTATTATGAAGCAGAACAAAGAGGAGCGCGCCATATGCCTACACTTGTCAAGAGCAAACCACATCGGAGCCTTAGCCCGAGAGCCAACCACGTTCTGAACGTCGTCAAGAATCGTTATGGGTTGAAAAGCAACTCCGCCGCCATTGAAAAAATCACGGAGGAATACGAACGTGAGTTCTTGGACCTTGAGCTTCGACCTGAATATGTTGAGCGGCTGAGACGTTTGGAGAGAGAACGAACAATCAAAGTGAAAGAGGTGCGTCAGTATTTCGCGACGATGAGGTAAGGCAGTGTACGCACTCGAAGTCAGGGACTCGCTCGACAAGAAGCTGAAGAAACTGGCAAAGAAGGATGCGGTCATCCACAATGCGATCGAAAAGAAGACCATCGAGATTCTTGCCGATCCCTTCCGATTCAAGCCTCTCAAATCCCCGATGCAAAATAAACGGCGCGTACACATCATGGGCTCATTTGTTCTTGTGTACAGCATTGATGAAAAGCGTAAGACCGTCATTCTCGAAGACTTCGACCACCACGATTATATTTACGCAAACCTGTGAGATTGACTCCCTCTCTCTGAGAATTCTCCGGTCAACGACCTCTCTACGAGACCGTTCTACGAATCGTAGATAGGTCGTAGAGGGGTTATGTTGACGAGAGACCCAATGCGGTCTATTTTTTTCTTTTTAGATTTTTCCTGGAGATACTCCCCCCGACAGGATGCGGTTGGAACTGAACAGTTCAATTGGACAACGATTAAAGGTACATCTCACCACGAACAAAATCAATTATGAAAGCACACCGAGTTTCTTCGTCCAAAGGACTCCTTCGGAGAGGCTGAGTTTTGCGCCGGGCTGCGGGAACGTCGGTGACAAAACAAAAAAGCCCCCAACTCTTTTCCCAAAGGGATTCCTTCGGAACGAGCTGAGGGCTTCTAAAACACAGATGACCGTCACCTGCGCGTGAACGCGCGGAGAGGTGACGGTCATCTTTTAGTACATATCACCCATACCGCCGCCATGCGGCATTGCCGGCATCGCCTTCTTCTCTTCCGGCTTCTCGACGATTGTTGCTTCGGTTGTCAAGAGCAATGCTGCAACGGATGCTGCGTTCTCGAGCGCTATACGGGTGACCTTCGTCGGATCGATAACGCCCGACTTGACGAGGTTCTCATACTGCTCGTTGAGTGCATTGAAACCGAAATCATCTTTGCCTTCCTTAACCTTGTTGACGACGACTGACGCTTCGACGCCGGCGTTCGCAACAATCTGACGGATCGGCTCTTCGAGTGCACGCCGAACAATTTCCCATACCGCGTCGCACGCCATCGAAGAAGTCAGAGAAATCATTTCCGACTTACGCCCGTATCAGCTCGATAAAATCGGCTTGAAGAACACAGTTCGATTTATGATTGAAAAGGTTGCCGCCGCTTCCGGCATCGAATTCAAAACAGAATTAGCCGATATGACAATATATTTCCGTACGAATCCGAGGTCACTGTTGATCGCATAGTGCAGGAATGCGTCAACAACATCGTGAAACATTCGCGGGCAACAAAGGCGAGCGTGGCGATTCACCGAGATGAAAAGACCGTTACGCTCAAGATTGCCGACAACGGACGGGGCTTCGATATCGAAGGCGGAACAGCAAGGGGTGCAGACCAGCAAGCGAAGGGGGTACAAAAAATGTAGAGCGCTCCGTTTCGCTGATTCACCAGTTCTCCGGTTCCCTCTTTTGTTTGATCTCAGAGACAATGCTCTTCAGTGTCATGCCGCCAAAAAGCTTCTCACGATCCTCCGTATAGTTTCCAAGTCCGGGACTGTATTGGTTTAGAAATCGCAGTGTGTTGACAAGCCCAATTTCTCGGCAGAGAATGCGGATAGCTTCCTCGTTGATTTCGACCAAAGATTTTTCGTAACCCATCATAGTCCGAGTTCCTCCACTAATTCAACCGGTGTAACAATTTTTGTTTTGCAGTCTGTAAGTTTCTCTCTCTTCTTCAGTATGCCATCGTCGCAGGTGCAGAAGTATTGAGCTTCAATTTCTTCCGCTGATGCAAGATGCAAGGCATCAATTGGTTTTAGACCGCTCTGAGCAAACACGTTACTGCGAACTTCTGTGTTGTCTGTGATTTGCACCGAGACGTTTGCCTTTCTCAACACTTCAAGTGCCGAAGTCCTGCGCTGGGCTGCGGGTGTATTGCGGACTTCGAATTGTAAAACTTCCGAATCAACCAACTCGATCCTTCCTTCTTCAACTGCAGCTATCAGCACGAGCACCGCTTCTGCCTCTAGAATTATTCGTGCTTGATTTTTTGTATCAAGTGGACGCTGAAGCGCCGAATTGTCCAAGTAAACCCGCATGAATTAATGTAGCTCATGCAGACAAGAGTAGCAACAGGCATTTCAGGAAACTCGTGAGTGGCGAAAATGCCATTACGGCACAGCTCTTTCGAAGAGAGCCTTCTGCCGGGGCTTTCTTCGAAGGAGCATTCGCCTCCCGCAATGCCAACGAGAAGAGGAGATCTCTGAAATACAAAAAGACTGAACGTACTTGGGTAACAAGCACTGGAAACAAAAAAGCCCCCAACTCTTTCGAGCTGAGGGCTTCGAAAACACAGATGACCGTCACCTGCGCGTGAACGCGCGGAGAGGTGACGGTCATCTTTTAGTACATATCACCCATACCGCCGCCGTGAGACATTGCAGGCATAACTTT
>Ga0082335_1005969_pt1 | contig 16243 bp, 13 predicted proteins | sample Subgrocontami58m_FD_72375 | JGI IMG/M metagenome (GOLD analysis project Ga0082335, IMG submission 72375) | Subsurface groundwater microbial communities from S. Glens Falls, New York, USA - GMW37 contaminated, 5.8 m (SPADES assembly) (version 2) ... | reverse complement strand
GCTCCTCAGAAGTCTTTACCAAATTGGTGTTAACATGTGGAGCGCCCAGGTGATATGTGAACTGCAGAGCTACCCCATCAGGGTCAAAATTAAGAGGGTCTATTACCCATACATTTTTTTCCTGAAGCACCGGTAAATCTTTGGAATTTATAGTCAATCCCATTTTCTTAGCGTTGAGGCCGTGGGTACTGGCTGACTCAAAAACATCAGCGACCATCCCGCGCATCCGCTGTTCAGTTCTAAGTCTCTCGATTTGCTCGGCGCCGCGTCCGGCGATGATTTCCACTTTGATTCCATACCTGTCGGTGAACGCCTTTGAGACAGCTATTGCTGAATCACCCACAAAGGTGTAGGTATATACTGTAACTTTCCCCTCTTTCTTTGCAGAGGCGATTGTTTTTTCCCAATTAGCATCCTGAGAGGTTGGAGATGGGAGGGTGGAGGTGGTAATCGTTCCCTGTGCACCTGAAGCTACAGGCGCCGGCGTGAGGGATGTGGAAGGTGACTGTTTTGCAGGCGTTTGTGGAGCGCAAGCTATTAGCAGGCTGAGAAGTGTAAGAATAATAATTGACCATACGTTGATTTTCCGCATGTACTACCTCCCTGTGCAATAATTACCCGTAATTTCCTACCTCAACTGGCATCCTGATGGTGACTACATTCTTAATTACCTGCGGAGGCCCCTTAAAGGTTTATACAACAATATACTAGGGGCCTGTAGTATGTCAAGTAAATGCGCTGCCAAAAACCTCCGTTTCAGGACTGATTGTATACCTCCTTGCCGGGGCTAGCGCCTGTTACCTGAATCCCGCTGAATCGGAACACCATGAAGGATGAAAATAGGGGCATCAACCGATAGGCTAAATGACCTAAGTATTTAAGCTTATGCCGACTTGACAGGCCCGATTAAATCATTTACAATTGCAATTGATTCCTATTATTTATTAAGCTAAATAATTTCCCCATTTATTTGACGGAGGATGTCATATTATCAATATAAAATGGCAATTGATTCTCAATAGCGTAATTTGAAAAATATTTTTCGGGGAGTATGTTTTGAATAACAAGTTAATAAAAACTTTTAGTATCAGTTTACTATCATTTGTTCTTTTGCTGGCTGCTTGCGCGCCCAAACAGGCTGTAACTCCAGGCGTCTCCGCACCGGCTAGCTCCCAGATAACTCCAGGTGTTACCATAACCGTTTATTCCGGACGCAGCAAGTCGTTGATTGGCCCGCTTCTGGATCAGGTGGGCAAAGATATAGGTGTTGAGGTGCGAGTCCGCTATGGAGATACTGCCCAATTAGCCGCCGCTATACTGGAAGAGGGTAAGCGCACCCCGGCCGATGTCTTCTTTGCTCAGGATGCCGGTGCTCTGGGAGCGATTTCCAAAGCTGGAATGTTGGCACCACTGCCCGATGGTATTTTGAACCGGGTCGGTACCGAGTTCCGTTCTCTTAAAGGGGATTGGGTGGGAGTCTCCGGCCGCGCCAGGGTGGTTGTCTACAACACTCAACTGTTAAAGGAATCTGACCTGCCCGAATCCATCCGGGGATTCACTGACCCCAAGTGGAAAGGTAAAATCGGCTGGCCGCCCACAAACGGCTCTTTCCAGGCTTTCGTAACCGCCATGCGTAAAATTGAAGGTGAGCAAAAGACCATACAATGGCTGGAGGGCATCAAGGCTAACAACCCGAAGGTGTATAAAGATAACACCGCTGTCGTGCTCGCAGTTGCAGCCGGGGAGGTCCAGGTAGGGTTTGTAAACCACTATTATCTGTTCAACCAGATAAAGCAGAAAGGCGAGTCTTTCACCGCCCGCAACTACTACCCGAAAAAGGGGGATATTGGCGCCATGATGAACGTGGCGGGGGCAGGCATCCTGTCTGTTACCAAAAACCGGGAGGCTGCTGAGCGCTTTATTGATTATTTGCTCTCCGATTCTGCTCAGCGGTACTTTGTGGATGAGACCTTTGAATATGCGCTGACCACCGGAATACCTACACACCCCGGTGTAGCTCCGTTGTCTCAGATTGATGTGCCCAAAATAGACCTGGGTAGCCTGGAAGACCTTGAGGGTACATTAAAATTGCTCCGAGACCTGGGCATACTCTAAGGCAAACTTGGTTATCTCCTCCTCCCAACAACGCACTGGTTTAAAAACAGGACGGCGCACCCCGATTTCGTTAGGGCCGCCTGTCTTTCTATGGGTACCGGCGCTATTCGTAGCCGTGGCCATGTTGCTGGCGCCTGCATATTTGGTCATAAGAACGGCAAGCGCCGGTCAAGACGCGCTGAGCTTGTTTCTACGAGAACGCACAGCTCTTGTGCTGGTGCGTACAGTTGCTCTGGCAATTTCCGTTACTGCGGCTACCACTGCCATAGCTATACCTCTTGCCTGGTTGACGGTGAGGACCGATTTGCCGCTACGCAGGCTATGGTCGGTGTTAGCAATATTGCCTCTGGTTGTGCCTTCTTATGTGGGCGGCTTCGTCCTCGTGGCCGCATTCGGTCCGAGAGGGATGTTGCAGCACTTTTTATCAGGCCCCTTCGGAATAGAGCGTCTCCCCGAAATCTATGGCTTCCCCGGGGCTTTGTTAGCCCTTACCCTGTTTTCCTACCCGTATATGTTGTTAAATGTAAGGGCCGCCCTGGCAGGTATGGACCCGGCGTTGGAGGAAGCTGCTCGGAGCCTGGGCCGAGGCCCCAGGTCCACCTTTTTCCATGTAACATTGCAACACCTGAGGCCGGCAGCAGCCAGCGGCGCGCTCCTCGTTGCCCTGTATACTCTCAGCGATTTCGGCGCTGTGTCCCTGCTACAGTTCGACTCATTTACCCGCCAGATATATGTGCAGTACCAGGGATCTTTTGACCGGACACTGGCCGCGGTTTTCTCTCTGGTGCTCATAGCCCTCACCGTCACGGTGCTTTTTGCCGAGGGACGCGTCCGGGGTAAGCTCAGATATTACCGGAGCGGCGTGGGCACGGGCAGGCCGCCAATGATAGTAAGTCTGGGCCGATGGAAATGGCCCGCTCTCTGCTTCTGTGGGAGCATAGTGCTTTTCTCACTCCTTCTCCCGGTAGCTATTCTTGGTTTCTGGCTCGTGCAGGGTCTCCTGGCATCTATCCCCTTGCAAGCGGTTTGGGCTGCAGCCCTGCACTCAGCTCTGGCATCTGGCCTGGCAGCTATAATCACGGTCACTATGGCCCTTCCTGTAGCTATATTAGCGGTACGCTATTCCGGGCGGTTGAGCAGCCTGTTGGAACGCATCAGCTATACAGGATTTGCTTTGCCGGGCATCGTCATAGCGCTCAGCCTGGTATTCTTCGGTATCAGATTCGCCACGCCTTTCTATCAGACGCTGGGAATGCTTGTCTTCGCTTATATGGTGCTTTTCCTACCTCAGGCAGTCGGCTCGGTTCGCTCATCCGTAATGCAGATAAGCCCCCGCCTCGAAGAGGCAGCGCGCAGCCTGGGCCATTCGCCGCCATCTGTTCTGGCCCGTATTACCCTCCCATTGATACGTAATGGTCTACTCGGCGGAGCGGCGCTGGTATTTCTGACCGTAATGAAAGAGTTACCCGCAACCCTGGTGCTAAGCCCCATCGGCTTTGATACGCTGGCAACCGAGGTATGGAATGCAACTACCGAAGGGCTTTTCGCGCAGGCAGCCGTGCCAGCGTTGCTGCTCATCGCTGTTTCCTCCGGGGCCATCGTCCTCCTGCTCTTGCAGGAAAAACGGGCCGGCAAGACAGCACCGTAAAAGTGATTTGCTATGAGGTCCCGGAATGGTTAATATAAAAAACAGAATGATATCCGAAGCCAGCGTTACCCCACATCCCGATGCATCCCGGCCCATCGGGACTTTAGTATCCGTCAAAGGGGTGCACAAGTCCTTTGGCAACAACGTGGTCATATCCAACCTGTCTCTTGAAGTCAGGCAGGGAGAGTTTTTATCGCTCCTGGGGCCAAGCGGCTGCGGCAAGACCACTATCCTCCGCCTCATAGCTGGTTTTGAACGCCCTGATGCCGGAGAAATCTATATATCCGGTCAGCTAGTCGCCGGGGATGCAGCCTGGCAACCGCCGGAAAAGAGGGGGGTAGGTATGGTCTTTCAAGACTATGCTCTTTTCCCCCACCTTACTGTAGCTCAGAATATAGCTTTTGGCCTGCACCGTTTTAAATCCGATGCTCGTCAACGCCGGGTGCAAGAGGTCATGGATTTAGTAGGGCTTTCGGGGTTGGGAAACCGCTATCCTTATGAGCTTTCGGGCGGGCAACAGCAGAGGGTAGCCCTGGCCCGCGCTTTAGCCCCTGGCCCCCAGCTAGTATTGCTGGATGAGCCTTTCTCCAATCTGGATACCGACCTGCGTGCCCAGATCCGCCCTGAGGTGGAACGGATACTTCGAGAGGCTAAGACAACAGCTATCTTCGTTACCCATGACCAGGAGGAGGCTATGGCCATGGGGGATAGGGTGGGCATCCTATATCGCGGCTGTCTGGAACAACTGGGGACGCCTGAGGAAGTCTACCACTGGCCGGCGACTCGATTTGTGGCTGACTTTGTGGGGCAAGCCGATTTCCTGTCCGGCAAGGTGGCGTCAGATACCATATCAACTGAAATAGGCGACTTTGTAAACGCCCGAAATCTTCCCTCCGGTAGCCTGGTAGAGATAATGCTACGTCCCGATGATGTCCAGCTATTCCCCGATAGTGAAGAAGGCCCATATATTATCGCCCGACAGTTTAGGGGTTCAGAAAACCTCTACACCGTGCTTTTGCCCTCCGGGAAGCAAATCCACAGCAGCCAGCCGTCCACCGAGATAATACCCATCGGCACACGGGTGAAGATAAAGGTGGAGCTTAACCATGTCGTAGCCTTCCCCACTTCCACTTACCCCCCAAATCCTAAATCCGAATCACTAAATACTAAATAAATTCCAAATCCAAATGGTAAAAACTACCCGATTAATACTGACTTAACTTGACTGTTAAGATAGATGAGTGGGATTTTTGTATTTTGGTTTTGTTTATTTGGATTTGTTTAGTGCTTAGAGTTTAGAATTTAGAATTTATCAGATTAGTGTTCATGTTCCCCGGCACATAGCGGGCACTCATGGCACGGAGATACCCCCTGCTCGTTAAAACGCTTTGCCCTGTTGCGTATCTCCGTCTCTGTCTCAGTCTCTGTCTTCCCGGCCTCAGGCGTGTACCACTTGCATACCTCCGGGAAAAACTGGCGCACCTTATCGGGGGAAAGCTTGCTTTCTTTTGCCATTAAAATCCTCCATGTCTCGATACATCTATGCTTACCGATTCGAATTTTATAGACCAACTAAAACCTAATCAGGACAAGCCGGAACCAAGTCACAAAGTGTCATTCCCTACTTGATTGGGAATCCAGTCGTGGTAAGTTAAAGTGGATTCCCGCCTTCGCGGGAATGACAAAATGGATATTGAAGAGGTAATGTTTTACCATTTTTTCGTACAACTTTATTCTTAAGGTATTAAAAACTCAACAGACTCAACAAACTCAACAGACTCAACAAACTCAATAGACCCTAACTCGACTGGCCCCGCCATACCTTCAGGAAAAGCTCCCGTATCTTCTCCGGCCCCTCCGGTATCGGTCTGATACTTAATGTATGGGCGTTAACCGCCATACTATCAATGACAGCCATAAACAGTTCTTCTGATACTCCTGCCTCTTGGATAGTTACCGGAATTCCTATTTCTTTGCGCAATCCAGTCAGAGCAGATAGCAATTGTACGACCGCATCCCGGCCATCTTTTGGCCGCAAGCCTATCGCCCCGGCAGCCTCCAGGAAACGGCCCTCGGCCCGTGGATAGAAATAAGACAGGCCCGCATCCAGGGCCAATGCAACTGAACGGCCATGAGGAATCTTAAAGGCGCTGCCCAACTGATGCCCCATATCATGGACCAGGCCGGTGGTGCCGTTGCAGGCCGCTATTCCAGCCATAGTAGCTGCGGTGTGCACCCTTTCCCGCGCTTCCTTATCCTGACCCTGGTGCACCGCCTTCGGCAGCCAGCGATAGAGCGTCTGAAAAGCCTTTATCGCCAGTGCGTCAACAAATTCCGAAGGTTTATTGACGATAAAACATTCTATGGCATGGACAAGAGCGTCGAAGCCGGTATCGGCGGTTACCGATGGCGGCATGGTGTAAGGGAACTGGGCATCACAGATGGCCATATCGGGCAGCATATCCATGTTGACGATTCTGACCTTTACCGGTGGGGTGGACTCGTGATTGCTTAAAATAGCTACGGGCGTAGCCTCCGAACCGGTGCCGCTGGTGGTGGGAATAGCCACATAGCTGGCCTTTTGATGCAGCTTAACCCTGCGAGCTTCCTCCCGTAATTCAGGCCAGGCCAGTTCCAACAACTGCGGATTTTCATAGAACAGCCATACGACCTTTCCAGCATCAATGCAGGAGCCGCCGCCCAGCCCCAGGACAACATCCGGCTGGAACTCCAGGGCCTGTTTTGCCCCGCGATGGATAGTTTCACGGGATGGCTCCGGCTCGACACCATCGAAGGTCTGCACCTGATACCCGGTCTCGCGGAGAATACCTGCCACCTTTTCGGCGTGGCCCTGGGCCGCCATGATTTTATCGGTAACCAGCAAGGCCCTTTTACCGGGCCGGTTTCTCAGGGCATCCACCGCCCCCCACCCATAGAATAACTCTTGAGGTATGAGTAACTTACGTACAGCCATTTTCTTTATCCCCTATGGTGTTTATACCGACTTAAGAAGTAATGCCGTCCCCCGGTATCCCCCTTAGTAAGGGGGACTGAGGGGGATCGTTTTATACGCAATGACGGTGTACGCTCTTTTTGTAGTTATGCGTCAAAATTTTATGCCTTCGTATTAGGGAGAAAGGGAATTAACCTGGCTTTAACGCTCTACCTCTTAACGGTTCTATTACGCCTTTCAGTAACCGGGAAGCGCCGAGAATTTCCACCCCAATCAACTCACCGTTGCTATCCAACTCAAGGTTAACCCCCGGCTGGACCTCTATTACCTGTTCTTCCTGACCTTCCCCGGCTAAATAAAGGACATCGGCCTCTTCATCATAATGCACTTTCAGATTCATAAAGTTGCCACCTCCCAAACTTCCGGATGGCTATTTTCTTTTTCCTCTTTGTTACCCAGTCTATCCCGTTAGGCGGAAGGCTGTCAACCTAACCCCAAACCCCTTCCCGATGCGGGAAGGGGAGACATGGTAGGGGCAAGACCCGAGTTTACCCTGCCTGCTCTCAGCTTGTCGAAGACTCTCGGAACGGAGACGGAGAGCTTGTCGAATGGGCATCTGCCCTCGTAGGGGCGGGTTTCGAACACGCCCGCCAAATCCTCTCGCCCCTTTGGGGAGAGAATGAAAGAGAGGGGAAAGCGCCCTGTCATTGCGAAGCAATCCGTTTACCCCCTCTGTCTCTATCCCTATCCCTGTCTCTGCCACCCCTTGAAATACACGCCGTGCTGGGCGTATACTCAGGCAGCGCGTGTACTCACGATGTGGAGATAAACAATGAGTAATTTTACAGAAGCAAAGCAAAAATTCGATGCCAACAACGCGAACGTGTCGCTCCTGCCAGCCGCCTACGTGCCCGTCAATGGCAAGAATAAGGCGAATATACCGATCCGTGATGCTAAAGGCAACCCCTTGGAGGAATATTACAAATGGCAGTTCCTTCATGCGCTGATTCATAGCGGCCTGTACGCCAAAGATTACATAGGCGTGGAAGTTAGTTTTCCGAAAGGCAACAAGGCATCCGCCCCACTTCGCCTCGACGGGGCTATTTTTGATGATGCGGCATGGCTCCAGCACTATAACGATTATTGGCAACAACGGCACGGGCAGGACCTTGAATGGCTCAATTCTCACATTCTAGCTGTGATAGAGTTCAAGCGCGATGACAAGGAAATCGATAAGGTGTTCACCGGTCAAGTTAAGCCTGCCATGAAGGAAAAGGACCCGGGCACTGCCTATATCCTTGGCATGTATTATGACCGCGAGCGCCTGTATCTCTTCCATCGCCGGGACGGGCTATTTCTGCGGTATGACGAAGCCAAGAACCAGAAGGGTAAAGATAGCAAGGTAGGCGATCTTTCGCTTCACCTGCCGGACCCTTACTCCTACATACCTTCTTTCGATGAGCTTCGCAATCGAGTCCATCGCCCCTCCCTGATTGATCGCAGCGCCCGCTCATATACTGAGCTCGATGTCATCACCTCAATTGCCACTGTCCAGCTTCAAACCGCTCTCTCCGAGGTCTTACGTACCCTGGACAAAGCTGGGCTTGTGAACCAAAGGGGCTACCAAATCCTGATTGAAACCTTTGCTCTCAAAATCTTTGACGAAAAACGGAATCAGAAATATCCGAAGAAGAAGTTGGAATTCTACGTCACGGAGCCGGAAGCGGGCTTCCATGATCTCAGCGAGAAGCCGATTCAAGACTTCATCAAACGCATGAATGGGGTGCGCGCCGAGGCTGCAGGCCAGTATCAGAAAATCCTCAGCGCCGACGCCATTGACTGGAGGAACGCTAATCACGTCCGTGCCGTTGTCGCCGTTTGTCACGCTTTCCAGGATTTCTCGTTCATCAAGTCCGCCAACAGCGACCTTTACCAACTGGTCTTCTACAACTTCGCCAATGCCTTCAAACGTGACGAATCCGCGCAATTCTTAACACCCCTGCCTGTGATTGACTTCCTTGTGAAAATCGTTAACCCTCGAGACGGCGAAACGGTCATCGATCCCTGCTGCGGCATAGCTGATTTCCTGTCTCTCGCGTTTGTTAACGCCTCAAGAAAGGGCAAGGCATGGCAGCTTGACGACGCCAATATCTACGGCGTAGACCTGGACGAGAATATGATTATGCTGGCCACACTCAATATGCTTCTCAACGGAGATGGCGAAGCAAAACTGCACAACCGCCACACGCCCGGCTCGATCCTGACGAAATTCGCCGCTGGCAATCCGCCCGTCCTCGTGGACTTAATTCCTGACCGCCACAAATCCGGCGCGTGGCAAGACTGGCCGGACAACACCCGTCTGATGCAGTTCGATGTTGTCCTCACTAATCCGCCCTTTGGCGAAGACCGGGCATATCGCCCCCGCAACGATCAAGAACGCCGCGTCATTGAGATGTATGAGACATGGGAGCTTGCTGGGGGGGGGGACAACATTGACCTTGGCGTTGTCTTCCTCGAAAACGCCTATCAAATCCTCAAGCCGGAAGGCCGTCTCGGCATCGTCCTTTCCAACTCTATTGCCTCGATTAATCGTTGGCGGCAGGTGCGCGAATGGCTAATGGACCGGATGCGGATTGCCGCCCTCTTTGATCTTCCGGCTAATGTATTCGCAGAGACAGGTGTTAACACCACGCTTATCGTAGCCTACAAACCAAAGAGCCCTGCTGTGCTCAAGAAACTGGTCGAAAGGGATTATTCCGTCTTTGTGCGCGACATCCAGAGAGTGGGCTATGAAAAGCGCACTAGCAAGCGCAACGTCTTCTTCAATCCCATTTATCGCATGAATGAAAGAACCTTCGACGTGATGACTGACACTGAAGGGCATCCCATCCTCGACGAAGATTTTACACAAACCATCGTTGACTTCCGTCAATGGGCGCTGGGCCAGGAAGAGACACTTCAACGCCTATTCTGCAAGGAATCTTAGACGATGCGATATGTATCCGTTCCCAGAGAACTGCGCCTTTCGGAGATTCGAGGAAGTGAGACTTGTTTTGCTCCTGGCCGTTATGTTCGCTTCATCCCTCCCCCGGGATCGTCAAAGGGTAACTTTGCACCGCTGGATAGACTGATCCTTCTACGAGATTCCCGCATAACCGTCAAGAAGCAAGAGGCCTACCGATATGCAGAAATTGGCGATATTGACGTTGACACGGGAGGCGTCATCTTTCGCCCAGTACCCGGCTATCGTCTACCGACGAAGAGACCCTCCGTCGCAAAACGCGGCGATGTCCTTGTTTCAACTGTTCGCACTTATAGGAAAGGGATTGGATATGTGGTTGATGATGGGGACAATCTCGTAACCACAAATGCTGTCCTGAATCTTTGTGGCGTGACGAACTTTGCCCCCAATCTCACGTTACTATACGTCTATTCGTTTCTCAGGACCGATTTCTTTGTGGAACAAGTTTGGTCTATGCTCAATCGCGGCCTATATCCTAGGATGGATAAGGGTGCACTCGACAAGATTCTGATTCCTATATCAGCTGATGGGCGAGTCATACGCTACGTCTCTGCCCTGACGCAGGTCATCATTGAAAAGGAAAAGGCCATCCGCGAGAAATCAGATGTAATTCAACGTCTGATCCAATCCGAGTTGGAGGAGAATCAGAAGAAACATCAGTTCCGGTTTCAATACCCCAGCTTGTCGGAAATCGCGGCACACGGCCGTTTCGATGCCGTCATCTACGATATCGAATACAAATCGAAGATCCAACTCATAGAGAATTACAGGCACGGGGTTGAGACTCCAAAGCAAGCGGGCTTCGTGGTCGCACCCGGGCCTAGTCTTGAGATCAAATTACTCGGCACGCGCATTGACTCGGATACCTACCGCGCGGGCTACTACGCGCTTATTCTGCCCACAAATATCTCTTCCTACGGCACTATGAATCTCGTCTCTTACTTAGGTACGGCACAGGAGCTGCCCCTCTTGAGGCAAGGGGACGTCGTCTTTGGCGAGGCAGGCTTTCAGAAGGGCCGGTCAATAGTACTCTTGGACAATTGGCCGAAATGCACGACAAATGCTCACGGCCTGTATGCCCGCAGACTTGATGGCGACGTCCAGAAATCGGTCTTCTTCCGTTGCATCTTTAACTGGTACCGAGCCACGCGCCTCATAGACATAATGGCGGTTGGCGGGTCTGGCGGTCACTTCTCGCCAGAGTACTTTGACTATGTTCGTATCCCTAAGTTTCCAGAAGATAAGCAAGCAGAAATTGCGCGTTTGTATCACTGCGACGCGCCGCCGCCCCAGGAAGAACCTGTGCTCGATAACCTCGTAGATTGGCATCGCCGATGGAACGCCGGTTTGGGCATATGGGAACTTGACCGCGAAATGAAGGCACTTCAACACAAGCTGGCCGAAGTACAGGAGCAAATCATCCAGGGCAAAACAGTAACTGTACCGCCACTCCTAACGCGGCAGTGATTCCTATCTGCACAGGCAGTCGAGTGTTGCCTTTTACACTACTGTAGGGGCAATCCCTCTGTGGTTGCCCAAATCTGTCAACAATTCGGTGTACCAGGGCAGACACGGGGGTCTGCCCCTACAAATAGGCAACCGGTTTCGGTTGCCATAGGGCGATTCATGAATGTTCCAAACCCGCTCCTACAGTATCACGGCCTCTATCCCCCTTTAATAAAGGGGGAGTCCCAATTTATCGGGACAGGGGATTCCGTTCCGCCCCTACATATCACCCCTTCCCGTGCCGGGAAAGGGCCGGGATGTCTCACCTCCAACTTCCCACTTCTCACGTCCCACAATGTGTTAGGTCTCCTGTGCCACTTCCCTGTTGACCCACCAGACCATTCATCCTATCATTGCCTTGTTGGCAACCTGTCGGTCTCCGGCTCTAGCTCTATCCCTGTCTCTGTCTGGTGCATATGAAATTCCCTGTTATCGTCAATACGGTCTCTATCTATTTCGGCCAGATAACTCGTTTTTCCAATCTGGAATAAAAAAATAAAATAAATCAATCAAACATCGAGGATAAAACATATGGTAAAAACTGTCAGCCCGAAAAATCAATCATACAATCCGCCAAAAAGGTCAACTCCCCTTCCCGTGTCGGGAAGGGGCACGGGGGTTAGGTCTCGTTTCCCACCTCTAACCTCCCATCTCTCACATCCCAAAGGGGTTAGGTCGCCCACCAAGTTGCTTTTAGCATCTATTTTTGATAGACTTCTCGTATAATTTACCTGTCTTAATAACCGCCCATTCAGCCTCAAAGAGGAGTCCCCCATGACAGCTCTGGAACAGATGTCGCAAATAGTGGAAAACCGGCACGACTATGCCCGTCAGTGGAAGTCACGGAACGGGGGCAAGGTGCTGGGTTACTTCTGCACCTATGTGCCGGAAGAACTGGCCTATGCCGCCGGTATCCTGCCCGTGCGCATTCTCGGCGGCCTGGAGCCTCAAGATGTCAGCGAAGCCTACATCCCCGGGATGTATTGCCCCTTCTGCCGTGACTGCCTGGCCCAGGGACTTTTGGGCAAGTATGAATATGTGGATGGTGTGGCTACTGCCAGGTCATGTCTGCACATCGGGCACGCATACCGCGCCTGGGTAGACCACGTACCGAATACATATCACTACTTTTTTAATATGCCCTCCCTGCTAAGCAATCCGCTCGCCCACAGTTTTATGCTCCGGGAGGTAGTAGCTTTCAAGAAAAGCCTGGAGTCATGGTCTGGTTTGCCAGTATCTGAAGACGCTATCCGGCATTCTATCGAAGTCTATAACACCGACCGCCGCCTGCTGCACCAGCTTTACGAGCTACGGAAAAGCAATCCCCCTCTTATCTCCGGCGCCGATGCGGCCACAGCCGTATTATCCAGTATGCTCATGGACAAAGAGGAGCACGTCAGTCTCGTCGCGCAATGCCTTACGGAATTGTCACAGCAACCGGAAAGGCGCCTATCAGGGCCGAGGCTTATGGTATTGGGCAGTGAAATCCATGACCTGGAACTACTCCGCTTAATAGAGGGCGCCGGCGCTAACATAGTTATAGATGACTATTGCATGGGAAGCCGTTATTTCTGGTCGGAGACCTCTCTTCCCTCTCCCTCGTCCGAAATGGACTCTCGCAAAGCGGAGATGGGAGAGGGCGAGGGTAAATCCGCCGACTACCTCGGCGCTATCGCCCAACACTACCTGGAGAGGCCGCGCTGCCCCATAAAGGACATCCTGGAACGCAAACGTTTTGACCATATCCTGAATCTGATACGGGATTACAATGTGCAGGGGGTGCTCCTTACCCAGCAGAAATTCTGTGACCCCCATGAGTTCGATATACCGGCCATCGGAGCTTTGTTACAGGAGAAAGGCATCCCATCCTATTTCATGGAAATGGATATAATTCAGAGCAAGGGCGCTATGGGCACCCGGATTAGCGCCTTCCTGGAAACGCTGGCCCTGGAGATTGGTTAGTGGCAAATAGGGTGAAAATGTAGCTACGGAATCACCCTCACCTTTTATCCTCTCCCCTCAAGGGAGAGGAGGTTAGCTAAGGAGGAACTATGAATTATCCTACCGAACCACTGGAGACCTATCGCTGGGGTAAAGAGTTCCGCAGCCGCCTGTTCAAGGAGGCCAGCCAGTCAGCCGAGAGCGATAAGCTTCTGGTAATCGGCAACATGAACTTCCCTAAAGAGATTGTTACCGGTCTGGGTGATTTTAGCTACCTCGCTGGCGAATCCTATGCCGTGAGCGTTATCCGGGAGGGAGGGGCGGAGCTGGCCCAGGCCGCTGCCGAAGAGACCGAAAGACGGGGCTTCGCTCGAGACCTCTGCGCTTATGTCCGCTATTCCTGGGGTTCCATGTTTCTCGACCGTAATCCGTGGGGTGGCGCTTTCCCGTCCAACGCCAAATTCGTCATGTCCTTCATGAACTGTGAGACCCGGGGCAAGTGGTTCCAGGTTATGGCCCGGCATCTCGGTATTCCACACCTGTCACTGGACTGCGGGTTCGATGAATCCGGTCAGGGACCCGAATACCAGCAACACTGCGTAGATTACATCTCACAGCAGCTTGAGGGGCTTGCGGAACAGATGGAGAAGATTACAGGCACGAGGTACGACTGGGATGCTTTCGTTGAAGGAGTGGCCAACCGCTACCTGGCCCGCTGCTATCTTGTCGAGGCTTTCAAACTGAACGGCGTCATCCCGGCCCCGATGGAACAGAAGCTATGGTTGCCTTTCTTGATGATAAACGAGTGGGTGCCCTATAAGGCCGAAACCGTTGCCATAATGAAAGCCCTGTGCGACGAGCTAAAAAGCAGGGTAGCCAGAGGTATCGCCGCCGACCCGCAAGAAAGGATACGCATTACCCACGAAGGCATGTCGCCATACCACTCTCTGTTTATGTTTACCTACCTCCGGCAGAGGGGAGTAGCGATGCTGGGATGGGCCGGCAATATCCATCATGCCATTTCCTCAGTTGAACCCGACGAAAACGGGGGGTTTTCCATCGAAAGCCCTATCCTCTGGGACAAGGTCCCTCGCAATAAGGCCGAAGCGCTCCAACACCTGGCTTATCATGAGTTTATAGAGGATAAAGAGCACATCAACCCCAAACAACGCGCCCATTCCCTGACCTCGGTGCTACGCCACTGGAAAGCCGATGGGGCTATCTTCGTCATGGATAGGGGTTGCGCATATTATAGCACTGGAGTCCTGGATGTGAAGCGGACGGTCCAGGCAGCCGGTATCCCGACCATGATATACGAGGGCAACAGAGTAGATGCGCGGGAGTGGAGCTGGCCCCATGTCCAGGATGCGCTGGACACCTTTTTAGAAGCCCTGGGAGTAACCAGCCGGAGTTAGTGCGGAATCATCCTAACCCCCTTTAGTAAAGGGGGCAAGCCTGATAAACCAGGCCGGGGGATTCTATTTTCCAGGCAATCCTCCATGTCGCTTGCCATCGGCACCACGAAGGATGAAAAGGTAACGACGAAACCCACCTGCCGCTATTTCGCAAACATCTCAGCGAGCACGACAAGTACCGCATCCTGATTTGATTTGGTGAGTCGTCCCATCTTTCTTACCAAGCGGGTCCTATCAACTGTACGGATCTGATCAAGTACGATCTGGCCTTCTTTGCCTTCAAATGTGCATGAGACCCTAGTGGGATACTGGTGGCCTTTCGTTGTCATAGGCGCGACTATTACCGTTGCGACATGCCGGTTCATCTCATCTGGGGACACAACGATACACGGGCGGGTCTTTCGAATTTCTGCCCCGATGGTGGGATCCAAATTAACCAGGTAGATATCAAAACGATTGACTACCATTCCCATTCATCGTTATCCCAGCTACTAAGACTCACAATTTCAGGATCAAGTAGCTTGTCATCGCCTCGGCTGGCCATTTCAGCGAACTTTGCGTCCCAACCCTGGCGCGGTAGCTGTGCGGGGCGAACTACTAACTGGCCTTCTTGCACCTCAATCTCTACATCATCACCCAGTTCAGCCTGATCAAGAAGTAGCTTGGGAATACGAATACCCCGTGAATTGCCTATTTTCACAATGCGCGTCTTTGTACAAGTTCCCATGAATGCCCCCAATTGAGTTCCTCTACTGTAATTACATTGTATATACCATACCAGCATATGTCAAGGAATTCCGAGTTCTAATCGTTGGGTCGAAATCTGAGAGATAAATCGAAAGATAGTAAAAAAATACCCCCGACTTTCGTCGGGGATATTTTTTGTCAACTATGTTGAGATGTTTATTACTGAATAGCTAATTCAAAAACCTCATCTTATGGAAGGCGCACCGAGATATCTAGCTGGTTAACTCCCCCTTCTACGAAGGTGGCCGTCTGGTCGGCTTTGTTGCCGTCTACATAGAAAGTTATGGTTTTATCTGAAATATCTCTGGATCTTATAGTGATAGAATAATCAAATCCCTGCCCTTTAGCTGACGGCGTTGTCTCCCATAATGTTCCACCAATTACAGCAGAGACCTTGGAACCAGCCGGCGCTGCATAGGCATCGGCTTTATCGGACTTCTTATAGAATGTGAGCTTGCCATAGAACATTTTGGGCAGTGAACTGCTGCCCTTCAGGGCTGGCGGAGTAGCAGTGGGCATAGGCGCTGGTGTAGGGACAGGTGTAGGGACAGGTGTAGGCGTAGGCGTCGACGTAGGAGTAGGTGTTGACGTTGGTGTTGGGGTAGCAGTAGGCGCCTGAGTCGGAGTACCTGTAGGAGTAGGCGTCGGAGTTGGTGTAGCTGTAGGCGTAGGTACAGGCGTCGGCGCTGGCGTGGGAGCCGGCGTAGGAGTAGCCACAGGAGTTGGAGGCGGCGTTGGCGCCGGAGTTGTTGGAACAGGCGTTGGAGCCGGGGTTGTAGGGGCCGGCGTTGGCGCTGGCGTGGTAGGCGCTGCTGTCGGTTGAACAACCGCGGGTGTGGCTACAGGCGTAGGAAGCGGAGTTGGGGCAGGAGTAGGCGTAGCCGTCGGTCCACAAG
>Ga0082335_1005968_pt1 | contig 16247 bp, 17 predicted proteins | sample Subgrocontami58m_FD_72375 | JGI IMG/M metagenome (GOLD analysis project Ga0082335, IMG submission 72375) | Subsurface groundwater microbial communities from S. Glens Falls, New York, USA - GMW37 contaminated, 5.8 m (SPADES assembly) (version 2) ... | reverse complement strand
GCGTGTTATCATAATTGGCCAGAGGCTCGCCCATCCCCATAAATACTACATTGGTCAACCAGCCCCGGGTTTTACCTTTCTCCGGCCCGTCCGCATTGCCAAAGCGGTGCACGAAAAAATGGACCTGCTGGATTATTTCATCCGGACTCAGGTTGCGTTCGAAACCCTGGAGCCCGGTGGCACAGAAGGGACAGCCGATCGTGCAGCCGACCTGGCTCGAGACGCACACCGTCCGCCGCTCCCGTCCAGTGCGGGAATCCACGGATAATATCAATGCAGACTCGATAGTCTTGCCGTCTTCCAGCCGAAAAAGGAGCTTCCTGGTCAGGCCGTCGCCCGAGACTCTTTCTTCTAAAGGTTCCAGTGTAGCATCCCTCATGCAGTTTCCAGGCGAATTATAAAAGGTGCCTGCCTGCAAAATCAATTACAGGTCATTGCAAGATAACCTTTAGCGCTGTATGATTTTTCTAGAAGGGGTCTCGTAAAACGTCGCGGAGGCAGTCTTGGTCATGAATCTTCGACCTGTTCTGGAAAGGTACGCCGGTAATCCTATCCTGGAGCCTAAACCCGGGCTGGGGTGGGAATCGAAGGCGGTTTTTAATCCCGCGGCTATATATGAAGGCGGTAAAGTCCACATCGTTTATCGGGCTATCGGCGATTCCGATGAATCGGTCCTCGGCTATGCCTGCAGCAGCGACGGGTTACACATCGACGAGCGCTTGACCTACCCAATTTATCGTACCGAAGGGGCTTACGGCGGTTGCAGTCTGCTGTCCCTCTCCGCGGACGACCACCATGTCACCTATCTTGTTGCCGAAATCGGTGAAGAGGAAAAGGTAAGGGAGGTCGCCTACATATCGGGAGGTGGTGGTGCCGGCGGATGTGAAGACCCGAGGTTGACACGGATCGGCGACCGGATATACATGACTTACGTTGCCTACGACGGATACAGTCCGCCTCGGGTTGCCTTGACCTCGATACTGGCCGGAGATTTTCTTGCCCGGCGATGGCGCTGGGAGCGGCCGGTACTTATATCCCGCCCCGGCGTCGTTAACAAGAATGCCTGCATTTTGCCGGAGAAGATCGGCTCGAAATACGTTATATTCCATCGCGTTTACCCCGATATCCTCATCGATTTTGTCGACGATCTGAATTTCGACGGTAAAACCAGATGGCTGCGAGGCGACTTTAGGATAAAACCCAGGGCTGACTATTGGGACAGCCGTAAGGTAGGTGCCGGTGCTCCCCCCATCAAGACCAAAGCCGGTTGGCTGCTTATCTACCAGGGGATAGGCGAGCGCGATCCCGGACGCTACAAGGTAGGCGCGATGCTGCTGGACATTAAAAACCCGGCGAAGGTGATCTACTGCGCCAACGAACCGCTTTTGGAGCCGGTGGAGAAGTATGAAAACGAGGGCTGGAAAGCGGGCGTCGTTTACCCGTGCGGAGCCGCGGTAATCGGCGGCCGCCTGTTTGTCTATTATGGAGGGGCGGATAAAGTAACTTGCGTTGCTTTTGCCGACCTGAACGATTTGATAAAAAGGCTGATCGGCGTGCGGACCTTCGCGGCGGGTGTCGGGGTATCTAAGCCCGCACCGGGCGTAATGATATTGCCTTCCCCCGTTCCAGGGCCCGAGCTCGACAAGGTAATGAACAAATTTATCCGGGCCTACTGTGTAAAATGCCGGAAGATGCGGGTCATGAAAAATCCTAAAGCCGTCACCATGAAAAACGGCCGGCCGGCAGTCCAGGGGACTTGCCCGAAATGCGGGGGTAAGATGTTCCGTATAGGGAAGGTCGAATGAGTGCTGGGGCCAAGCCGGTAAGTCTATTCAAGCGTTCCCCGGAAAATCCGATTTTGCAGCCTGTTACCGAGATTGCCTGGGAAGCGGAAGCCGCATTCAATCCTTGCCCGGTCGTAAGCGGAAAGACCGTCCACCTGCTTTACCGCGCCGTGTCGTCGCCCCAGGTAATTTCCGGCGTCGAGATGGGGATATCAACTATCGGCTATACGCAGAGTGCCGATGGGATACGTTTCGGCGAGCGCCGCCAGTTTATCAAGCCTGAGTACGATTGGGAAAAATACGGCTGCGAAGACCCGAGGGTGACTAAGCTGGGTGGAAAGTATTACATTTTTTACACCGCGCTTTCTACCTGTCCGTTTTGCGCGGAGGGCATCAGAATCGGGTTGGCCGTAACGAGAGACTTCAGGCAGATCGACGAGAAGCATCCTGTCACGCCGTTCAATTCCAAAGCGATGGCACTCTTTCCCGCCAGGGTCGGCGGCAAGATCGCCGCTGTGCTAACGGCTAATACGGACAATCCGCCGTCGAAGATCGGGCTCGCTCTTTTCGACGAAGAAGAGCAGATCTGGTCGCACGAATACTGGGAAGGCTGGTATACGTTCCTGAACGACCACGTGATACCTTTGCAGCGGACGAACCTCGACCAGGTGGAAGTAGGTGCTCCGCCGATCAAGACCCAATTCGGGTGGCTGCTTATTTATTCGTATATACAGGACTATTTCTCCGGGCGCCCGGTGTTCGGCATCGAGGCTGCCCTTCTAGACCTGGACGACCCGCGAAAAGTTATTGCCCGGACCCAGAAATCGCTTATGGTACCCCAGGAAGTCTACGAGAAGTACGGGCGCGTACCAAACGTTATATTCCCGTCAGGGGCTTTCGTAAAGGGCGAACAACTCTACCTGTACTACGGTGCGACCGATACGACGTGTGCGGTAGCTACCGGTAAATTGGGTGCGGTCATAGAGGAATTGCTCTTGCCGGAAGTGAATAAGATGAAACTGGTGCGGTTTTCCGGCAACCCGATCATTCAACCTGACCCGCGGCATTCGTGGGAAGCGAAAGCGGTCTATAATACCGCGGCACTCTACGCCGACGATAAAGTCCACCTCTTATACCGTGCCCAGGCGGAAGACAATACCTCCGTTCTTGGTTACGCCGCCAGCAAGGACGGTTTTATTTTCGACGAAAGATTGGACCAGCCGGTTTATGTGCCCCGCGAACATTTTGAAAAAAAGAGCTCTCCCGATGTCGGCTCCGGATGTGAAGATCCGAGGATCACCAGGATCGAAAACGAGCTTTATATGTGCTATACCGCCTGGGATGGCAGGAGCGAACCGAGGGTCGCCTTGACTTCCATCACGGCGGACGATTTTCTGGCAAAGCGCTGGAACTGGGCTAAGCCGGTGATAATATCGCCGCCCGGCATCATGGACAAGAATGCCGCTATTTTCCCGAGGAAGTTCGGCAACAAGTTCGCCATCTTGCACCGTCCCGGCGTGAGCATCTGGCTGGATATGGGAGAAAACCTGGCAGAACTCGGCGATGGCCGGTGGATAAAGGGCAACGTCATTATGAGCCCGATACAGGAAGAACTGCCCGCCGAAAAGATCGGTATCGCGGCGCCGCCGATAGAGACCGAATACGGTTGGCTGCTTATTTATCACGTCGTCGCGCAAAAGGAAGGCCGCCGCATTTATTATCTGAGTGCCGCTCTGCTTGACAGCGAGCGCCCTAACCGCGTTATTTCGCGAAGAAAAACCCCGCTTCTCGAGCCGGAAATGCTGTACGAAAGGGAAGGTCAGGTACCCAATGTCGTCTTCTCGTGTGGTGCGGTGGTGATCAACGGACGATTGTTTGTTTATTACGGCGGAGCGGACAAGGTTATCGGGGTGGCAACGATAGAGTTGCGCCGGCTGTTGGAAGGCCTGATGCTGCAAAGCGGGATCGGTATGAAATGAAGAGGTTGGCCTGATTGCTTTTGGCAAGGAGGATAACGTGGAAGAGATAATTGTTGTGCCGCTGGACGGGTCTAACTTAGGTGAGGTAGCCCTGTCGTATGTCGATGACTTCCTGGGCAAGATTTCGCCCAACGTCAGGAAAGAAGTTATTCTCCTCCAGGTATTATCGGCTTTCGCCCCGGTGGTGGTTTGCGGAGAAGCGTGCAACCGTGTCCTTTACACCGAGGAAGAGATGAAGAAGCACAAAGAAAAGGCTTTAAGATATTTAAGAAAGGTGGGGAAAAGCCTCAAAAGTAAGGACGTTACCGCCACGGTAAAGGTTTCGGTTGGTTTTCCGCCGGAAGAGATTATCAAGACGGCTGAGGAAGCAAACGCCAGTATGATCGCACTGTCGAGCCACGGCTTGTCGGGGTTCAGCGGGTGGGCTTTCGGCGGCGTAGCCGATAAAGTGATAAGAAGAGGCGGGAGGATTCCGATAACCCTGGTCAGAGTACCGGATTACCGGAAATTGCCGTTAAGCAGGCCCGTTGACGAAAAATGAAACGGGAAGTCGAATTGGAAACGCGGCAGGAACGCCGCGAAAAAAAACTGAGGAAAAAGCGGGCGCAAATTCCCCAGCACGGGAAAACACTGGCAAAAATATACAAAAATGCTGTTGAAAAAAGGACGAAGCGGGGATGAGCAACGTGACGGCGGTGAAGCGATTTGAAGCGGTTGCGAAGGTGAACGACTTGCAGAACGGGATGATGAAGTCGTTCCGGGTAGAGAACCGGGAAATTCTCGTGGCGAAGGTTAACGGCAAATGCTATGCGGCTGATAACAAGTGCCCGCATCTGGGCGGGAACCTGTCGCTGGGAAAGCTCGAAGGAACCGTGGTCACGTGTCCGCGTCACGGGTCGAAATTCGATCTCTCCGACGGCAGGGTGCTCCGGTGGACGACATGGACCGGCTTGAAGATATGGGCGGCCCGGGTGTTCCGGCCGCCGCGTCCGCTACGAATTTATCCGGTCAAGGTCGAAGGCGATAATATCCTCGTCGGAATCTAAGGTATCGAGTTTGCGATGGCGGTGTCCCTAATCCCTTGTCTCTTTGAATCAGTTTTTGCTTTTTACTTTTGACTTTTAATTTTTTATTTCCGATGTGCAGTTGGGACAGCGGGTCGCCTTGATCGGAATACCGGTGGAGCAGAAAGGGCATTCTTTTGTTGTCGGTGCCGCGGGTGCGGGCGCGGGCTGTCTGGCTTTGGCGCGGGCATCCATTCTGGCGATAGGCCGGACAACAAAGAAGAAAACCGCTGCCGCAACTATGATGAAGTTTATTATCGTGTTTACGAATGTTCCGTAATTAATGGATACGGCCCCGGCGGTCTGGGCGGCGGTAAGCGAAGAATAGGGGCCAGGCGGGTCGCCCTGCTTCAGAGCCACGAGGAGGTTAGCAAAATCGATTTTCCCGAGGAGCAGGCCGATAGGCGGCATGATGATGTCTTTTACCAGGGAGTTTATTATCGGGCCGAAGGCGGCGCCGATAATAACACCGACCGACATGTCGATGGCATTGCCGCGGGTGATAAATGCCCGGAAGTCCTTAAGCATACGGCCTTCCTCCTTAATGATACTCCCGTTTTATTTTAGCAGGGTTTGCGCAATTGCGTACCCCGAAACGCTTGAGCACGGACGTGGCTAGTGGACCGTCGCCGCTTGCCTTTCCGTCTTTATGCTGTAGCCTTTCCCGTCGGTACTGATCACAACCGTTCCGTGAACGTCCGTGCCGAAGACCTTTGCCCCTATGTTATTCAACGCGATTATCGTTTGCCGGTGGGGATGGCCGTAAACGTTGCCTGCCCCTGCGGAATAGACCGCTATCTCGGGCTTGATGAAATCCAGGAAAGCCGGGGAAGATGCCGTCCTTGAGCCGTGGTGGCCTACTTTTAAAATATCCACGTCAGGAACCGGTACGATGCTCTGAATCAGCAGCCTGGCTTCGGTCTCATTTTCGGCATCCCCCATGAATATAAAATCGGTACCGCCGTAGCGTAAATTAAGGACTATCGAATTATTGTTAGGGTCGGAAGCCGGCAGCATTCCCGGATTCAGGATAACGAAAGTGAGGTTGCCGGCCCGGATGTTATCGCCCCGCTCCGCCTGGTGAATGTTAGCTCCTTCGGCGTCAACTGCATTCATAAAGGTCTTGAAAGTGGCTGTCGTGGCATTTTCTCCATTCACCCAGACGTTGTCGACCTTATACCGCGATAAGACGTCGATAAGGCCGCCGATGTGATCGGCATGGGAGTGGGTTACTACCATGACATCCAGCGGCCCGTCGATGTAAGGACGGATGTAATCGGTAGCCCCGCTGTTCTTCTCCCCGCCGTCGATAAGCACCTCGGTGGTACCGATATCCAGCAGAATAGCGTCGCCCTGTCCGACGTCGATGAAATGCACGGTCAGGTTTTGCGAAGAAGCCTGGGGTTTATGAAAGCAAGCGGAAAGAGCGAGAGTTAGAATAGCAAGAAAGACGGCTGCGAGGCGTGTTATCCGCATTTAGTATTCCTTCGTGGAATTCTAGTCTGCAGCTGGAACTGTGTCAATCGGAAACGATTGCGATTGAAATCCGGCAATACGCCTAAATTGTATAGTCCTGTGTCGGGGCCGGCTTCCTGCCGAAATTGATTTTTTCCCAGATCCTCTCGTGTCCGTAATAAGAGAACACCTTTATTACGGTGTCGTTTCGTTTTCCGGTTGAATTATGATTTTACCCGGCTATAATTATATTTAGGTAAGAGTGTTAAAGTATTCGGCGGAATGAGAGTCAGAGGAGGGTAAGAAATGACAGAATTTACAGTACCGATCGAAAAATTAACCCTGAGCAACGATTATTTCCGGCAGGTATTGTTTACGGGAAAACATGCGCAGCTTGTATTGATGTCGCTGCACCCGGGCGAAGAGATCGGCAGCGAAGTGCATCCGAATGTCGACCAGTTCTTTCGCATTGAGCAAGGCACGGCAAATTTCATCTTCAACGGAAAAGAGACGCATCCGGCGAAAGATGGGGATGCGGTGATAGTTCCCGCCGGAACGTTCCACAATGTCGTAAATTCGTCTAAAACGGCAAAACTAAAGCTGTACACCATATACTCTCCGCCCAACCACCCTGATAAAACAGTACACCAGACCAAAGCCGACGCGGAAAAAGCGGAGGCGGAAAAGAACCATTAAGTGGAATTCAGGAAGAAGCTACAAGCCGCTTTAATTTCGAAATACAGTCTTCTGCGGCCAGGTCTCCCTGGGGGATGCATTCTCTGGCGTGATGAAAGTCCCCAATCCATTCATACCTCGGATTTGTCTCGTTTGGTTATTGGGTTTTAGTTATTGCGGAGCCGCAGCGACGTTCCGCATGAGCTTTTGCGAATCGGAATATCTTGGTGTTTGGTTATTGTCACAGTTATTTCACGAGAACAAGCACTTTGGTTGTGAAGGTAACACATATTTTACCTTTGGCAGCGGCGCCACAATTCGGGCAGACAATATCCTGAATGTTCGTCGGTTTACCGCAATAGCGACAAAACGCGGCGGCTTTTACAGCACTGGAATTACAAGTGGGGCAGGTTTTATCGGTCGGATCGGACAAAGCTTTGCCGTAATTCCTGCAGAATTTAACAATAAATCATTCCTTCCGGCTGAAGCGGACCACTGTCCGTTTTGAGATTCGTCGAGAAAGGTGAAAAATGAATTATACGGTTACGGGAGACCTTTTGATTCGATTTGACATGAGTGAGGAGGCTTAGATAGTGGAGCAATCGAAGTGGTACCGGAGCCGTTGGGTCGCACTTATATTCCTTAATATCTCTTTGTTAGTCATCGCACTAGATAATACAGTACTGAATCTGGCTCTGCCGTCTATTGCCATGGACCTTGGCGCTCATGCCAGCGACCTGCAATGGATAGTCGACGTCTACGTACTGGTATTCGCCGGCTTACTGCTGACGTCGGGCTCCATCGGCGACCACATCGGGCGGAAGAGAACATTACAGCTCGGCCTTGTCGTGTTCGCCCTCTTTTCCCTGGGAGCGGCTTTGTCGACTTCTACCGCCATGCTCATGGTGATGCGCGGCTTTATGGGCATCGGTGGGGCTTTGATAATGCCTTCGACGCTGTCCACCCTCACCGCCACTTTTCGGGATAACAAAGAGCGGGCGCAGGCTATTGCCATATGGTCGGCAACCTTCGGGCTGGGAATAGGCATCGGGCCGCTAGTCGGCGGATGGCTGCTGAACAATTTCAGTTGGAGTTCGGTATTTTACATCAACCTGCCGGTAGTCGCCATAGGGCTCATCGGAGGCTATTTCTTCATCCAAAATTCAAAATCCGAGCATGCCCGCAGACTGGATATCCCCGGGGCGCTGCTCTCTATCGCCGGACTATTCGCGCTGGTGTACGGGATAATCGCTGCCGGAATGGACGGCTGGACGGCACCGCACGTGTTATTGGCTTTCGCCGGGGCGGTGGCACTGTTGATCATTTTCGCCATAGTGGAAAACCGGAGCAAACACGCCATGCTGCGGTTGGTCTTTTTCGAGAACCCATCTTTTACCGGGGCTAATATAGCCCTGACACTGGTATTCTTCGGGATGTTCGGCAGTTTCTTTTTTCTGGGTCAATACTTTCAATCCGTCCTGGGCTACTCTCCCCTGGAGGCGGGCGTGCGTCTGCTGCCTAACGCCCTGGTGCTGGCGATAACAGCCGCTAACTCGTCCCGGATAGCCAGATGGCTCGGTACCAAGTTTACCGTCGCCCTGGGTATCCTCTTAACCGGCAGCGGCTTCCTGTATTTTGCCCTGATAGCCGAGGTAAATACGCCCTACCCGTCGATAGTTCTCGGGATGTGCCTGACGGCGCTCGGTATGGGCCTGACGATGAGCCCGGCGACTAACTCCATCATGGGATCGATACCGGTCGAGGAGGCCGGGATAGGGTCCGCCATGAACGACACGACGAGGCAGATAGGCGGGGCACTAGGGGTGGCCGTACTGGGAACATTAATGAATTCGGGTTACATTCAACAGGTAAACGCCGTCCAGTGGCCGGCCCAAGTGCCGCCGCAGTTGGTTGAAGCGGTACGCAACGGGATACAGGGTGCCCATTTGGTAGCGCAAAGCGTGCCCGATCAACAAATTTCCGCGCTGATTATCGATAAGGCGGACCATGCCTTTGTTTACGGCATGACGCACGGTCTAACGGTGGCGGCAATAATCATGGCCATCGCTTCCGTCGCCACATTGATAATACTCCCGCAAAAAGTGCGTCCTTTCGAGAGAAAAGCCCCGGTTGGCGAATAGAGTAAGTAAAGCGAGGGCAAAGTGGGGTAGGTCTTATTCCTCGCCTAGACTTTTTAAGTTTACCAGCATCTTGTTTACGCGGGCTTCGGAAATAGGCTTTCTTAAAAGCCCGGCCGCCTTACCCATGATACCCAAAGGGAAGGTGACGTCCTCAAAGCAAGTAAGCGTGGTACCGATGGGATGGGGTTCTAGAGTGTATTTCTGCTCGTAACCCTTCACGAGGTCGCCCGAGACCATCTTAAAAGCAAAGCGGCGGTTGACTTCAAATTCGGTAACCACGAAATGCAGCTTCAACAATCGCCACACTGCCCTTTCCTCTAAATAAAATTTACCGCCCAGGCCGTGGTTTCGTTCATTCGTAAGGAGGACTATCCTTTCGACGTTGCAGCACCATTTCATGACACTGGCTGGTTCAATCAAAAACGGCCAAATTTTGTGTGCCGGAGTCGCGATTTCAATAGACTTCTTGATTTTCATGATTGCTAGCTATTATTCTCCCTGACCAAAACAGAATTACGACATGCCCATAAAGATACTGGTCAATATTACAGCTTAAATGACAACAAGGGAAGCCCTGCGTCCCGGGGGAGGGACCTATTCCGTCTGATATTCGGATGAAAGCTTCCAAAAGCTCTTGAGCTGCCGGAAATCAATCAAGCCGCTCTCGGCAATGTTTTCGACTTCGATACCGGCCTCGACAACAGCCGCTACCGGGTTCAGCCCGCCGTACAATACCATGCCCGCACGATTAACCCCGACCGCGATCTGACAGATCGGTTCGCTGGTGTTACCGAGGGCGAAAATCCCGCCGATGCCGGCTTTTTTCAGTTGGGCTATTTTTTTCTCGACCAAAGCTCTTGCCGGAGCCGGGATCTCACGAAAATTAGCTAAAATCTTGCCGTTGCCGGTACGTGCTGCCTGGTTGACGCCGGTCATACGGGCGCGAATGTATTGTTCCGAAGGGTCGAGAGACGTCCCGTTGTAGTTGATAACAGCGACAAAGCGTCTCGGTTTGGCGTCGCGAACTTCAAGTACGCCGCCGAACCTGGATTCGATCGGAATCCCGGCTTTCAATAATACGCCGTTAGTGGTGACACTGCAGACCGTTGCCAGGCCGACTTTCCCTTCAGGAACTATTACCGAACCCAGCTTTTCCCCTTCCACCGCCACGGCGACAAGTTCGCTGACGCAGATGCCGGCTTTGAAAGTATCGTTCATTGCCCGCAAAGCATCGGGGAACCGGCTCTTGTTAAACAACGAAGTGTTGATCGGAAGCTGCCCGGTCCGTTTTTCCGGATCGAAAGTCGTCCGGAAGGCTAATAGCTCAAGCTTTTCCAGTATGAACCCGACCTGGTCCGGAGCAAGCGCCATTCTAAGCTCTTCCAGACCATGCGGCGTAAGCAGCCTGCCATCATGACCGGCAGGCTGAGTAAACCCCTCTTCGTCGGTAATCTTGAGGTGATACCTCACCGCCCGTTCGCTGAGAAAGATACCGTGGCGCTCAAGTTCGCGGGCAATCGTAACCGAGCCCAGCGGCTCGGACGATTCGCTCAATACCTTGAGGATGGCGATTATTTTTCGTTCGGAATCAGAACTCACTTTGAAACCTCAAAAATCAAAAATCAAATCTCAAAGACACAGATAAAAGATTAAACATGAATTAGCCTGATAGCCGCCAGGGAGATATTATAACAACGCTCTCTGAACTCATTTTTTACTTTTGAGCTGTGGTTTTGATTTTTGAGATCTACTTTTTGATTTATCATGCCCTAAAGATTAAATCTGCTTTTTGTTTTTCATGGTCAGGACGCTAGCAGCGATAATGTTAGCTAGTTCGCCGGTTTCTGTTAACAATTTGTTTATTTCAATCTTGTTAACATCAAGACCGTCTCTTAAAAGTCCCAACCAATATTTGGTTTCGTTGGCGGATTTTAAAGAGATTTCATAATACTTGACGAAATCTCGTTTTGAACTTGCCGATTTCGCTTCAACAATATTCGCACCAATACTCGTCGCTGAACGTAATAACTGGTCAGATATCGTCCAATAGACTCGTTTTTCAGGCAAATCCTTAATTAGATTGATAACAGCTAAAGAGTAATTATAGCAGCGCTCTCTGAACTCATTTTTTACTTTTGAGTTGTGGTTTTGATTTTTGAGATTTACTTTTTGATATACCATACTAACCGGTTGATTCAGGATTTAAGAGTTATGATTTATGAATTACTTCCATATCTTTTATTTTTTATCTTTCATCTTTAGTTTTTTACAGGATCGGCAGATACCGTTTCAATTCGTAATCGGTCACCTGTGTCCGGTAAAGGTCACACTCTATCTTCTTGTTCTTGATAAAAGCATTCAAAATATGGTCGCCCAATGCTTTTCGCACCACTTTGCTCTTCTCCGTCAATTGAATGGCTTCGTCCAGACTGGCCGGCAAAGTGTTAATACCGCGGGCTTTTCTTTTCTCTTCGCTCATCTCATATACGTTTTCTTCGACCGGTTCCGGGACTTCGTAATTTTTTTCAATCCCTTCAAGTCCCGCGGCCAACATGACCGAGAAAGTAAGGTAAGGGTTGCAGGCCGGGTCAGGCGAGCGGTATTCAATACGGGTCGCCTCTTCCCGTCCCGGTTTATATTCCGGAACACGAATAAGGTCAGCCCGGTTCCGCCTTGCCCAGGAAAGATAGACCGGGGCCTCGTAGCCCGGCACCAACCGCTTGTAAGAATTGATCCACTGGCTGGTTACCGCGGTTATTTCCGGGGCGTGCTTCAGCAATCCGGCGATGAAACACCGGGCCGTTTTAGACAAAAAGTATTTATCCTTGGCATCGAAGAAGGCGTTTCTCTTGCCCTTGAATAAGGACTGATGGACATGCATGCCGCTGCCGTTGATGCCGGATATCGGCTTGGGCATAAAGGAGGCGTAGACGCCGTGCTTCATGGCAATTTCCTTCACGACCAAACGGTAGGTCATAACGCTATCGGCCATAGTCAGGGCATCGGTGTACCTCATATCTATCTCGTGTTGGCTGGGGGCTACCTCGTGATGGGAATACTCTACATCGATGCCCATCTCGTCCAGAGTGAGAACAGTGTCCCGTCTTAAATCACTAGCCATATCCAAAGGCATCATGTCGAAGTAGCCGCCGACGTCAAGAGGCTCCGTGCCCTGAGAATCTTTAAAATAAAAATACTCGAGTTCCGGGCCGACGTAATATATATAACCAAGGTCAGCGGCGCGCTTAAGATTGCGCTTCAGGGCAAGGCGCGGGTCACCCTCAAAAGGCTCGCCGCCCGGCTTGAGGATATCGCAGAACATCCGGGCAACTCCATGCCGTTCCTGCGGCCTCCAGGGTAGCAATTGAAAAGTATCGGGATCGGGCAAAGCTATCATGTCGCTTTCGTCAATGCGGGCAAAACCCTCAATGGATGAACCGTCGAAGCCCATGCCGTCTTCCAGAGCTCGCGGCAATTCCTCAACGGTAATGGCAAAACTCTTAAGCATGCCCAGGATGTCACTGAACCAGAGCCGGATAAATTTGACGTCGTGCTCTCGCGCGATCTTGAGAACGTATTCTTTCGCTTCCTGCCTGCTTGTCTTTTCCCGCCTAGCCATTTGCCCTCCAGGAAAACCTTATTTTCAAATTGAAATTATAGCATAACAATCTTGGAACTACAGACTCCGGGAAACCTTTAAAATATTGAAAAGCATAACGAATCATCGTGAAAGCGGTCTAGTCCATGCCTGATTCGTTCGTTGAAAGCGAGCCAGTTTAATCTTTTTTCAGTTGGGAGGCTATTCGATCAAAGGAGGCAAGTAGCCAACTGGCATAACGCTGTGGTTCTTGTTGTATATTGGCTTTCAGTTCGCCGATACCGATCCATTTCCAATCGCAAACTTCCTGATCATTTGGGGCCGGTGGGTTATCGCAAACGCCGGTCAAAACATGGTCGACCTCATGCTCGATGAGGTTATTTGGTAATATTGCCCGGTAGGTGAAATTAAAGAGTTCCGTAAGGTCGCAATCGAATCCCATTTCTTCATTCAGTCTCCGGTGAGCGGCATTTATTATCGACTCTCCCGGCCTCGGATGGCCGCAGCAAGTATTTGCCCACAAGCCGCCGGAATGATATTTAGAGAGTGCTCTCCTCTGCAGCAGCCACGATCCCTTGGAATCGGTCACAAAAATTGAAAAAGCCCGGTGCAGCGAACCTTTCCGGTGAACCGCCATTTTTCCGTTGAAGCCGATTTCATGATCAAATTCATCGACAAGAATTAAAGTCTCTTCCATTTTTCTCAACTCAGATTATATCAATTATCTCAACCTATAAGCTTGCTTTTCAGTTCGCCAATGCCAACGTTGTACTTTATGGCGCTCATTGGGATGCGGTTCAACTCCCGACCGATTTCAGACAAATCCGCGTCAGTCAATCCACCCATCGTATCCAAAATACATTTTATTTGGAAAGCCAGGTCGTTCATGGATCCCAGAACACTGCGGCTGCTGGTCTTCGTAATCATAATAGTCTCCTGGCAGCCCAGCATATGCCCCACATACGGATCGTTTATTCCCTCGCTCACCAGACTTTTCAACAGACCCAACCTGAATAGCTCGCCAAAGTCAGCCGGGAGCGGTTTCTTCTTCAAGTGAATAAGGAACGAATAAAGGGTTTGATCGTTAGTGAACAGAACGCACTTTTTGCGATCTACCCGTAATAAGTTGGCGTGCCAATCGGACAAACCGGGAGGTTGAGTTGGTGCTAGTGCCGGTTTGGTCCTGAGTTCATTCAACAGCTTGACTGTGCATTTGAGAGTTGCCATTTTCTTTCCCGAATCAATGTTAACGGAAGCACCCAGTTCCAATCAAGAAATAACACCTTTGGGGCACTTCCGCCTGGAATTCGACTTCAAGTTGGTTTCGGGGGTAACAAGACAAACGATTGTAAAATAGAGACTCAAATGGTTTCAATCTCAGAAAGTAAAACTGCTACTTTGTCTCTCTTACAAGCACGTCCCGCAACTGAGGAATAAGAGGCGGCAACTGCGTGGTGACGGTACAAGCGCGAGACGAAGCATCACGTTGTGGTCCAACTCAGAACGATGGCGGCCATTGGTAAATTCAAGCGCCTGTTCAGCAGCCTGGATAATATGGTTGATCCGGCTGATGTCGTCGGTTACTGGCATAGGACTACAGATTCGCGCACTACGCGATCGCGGAAGTAGCGGCTGAGGTCATTGGGAGTGCGCAGATCCACCTTGCGGTTATTGAACAAGATAGAGAGTTCGCGTTCCATTTTAGCGATTGTGAAGAGTCCCGGCGTCTTAGCTGGCTGGAATTCAACAAGAACGTCAATGTCGCTGTCCAGTCGGAAGTCGTCCCGCAATACGGACCCAAAGAGTGCCAGGCTCTTGACGTGATACTGCTGGCAGAAAGCGGCAAGTTGAGCTTCCGGCACTCGGACCCGTTCACGCACGCGGCTGGCGGCCGTAACGGATGCTGTCTGTATTCGATTGGACGGATTATTTCCGATAGCCATATGAATGATGCCTCAAAGGACATTATACCATGACATGGCTGGTGTTAGTCCTGCCCGCCAAGGTATTCTGAGAGCCGTTTCTTACCCGAGTGAATCAGGAACGAATACAGGGTTTGGTCGTTGGTGAACAAGACGAACTTTTTACGGTCTAACCGTAACAGATTGGCGTGCCATTCTTCCCCTATCAATGCTCCTGCAAGCAAAGGGTCTTAATCAAGAAAATGAAACCGGGCTGGGAAATTCAATAAAGAATTCGACTTCAAGTTTGTTTCTGATGTAACAATACGAGCAAATGTTCAATCTGGTAACTACCTGAAACCAAGCCAGCCCGCCCAAGCTGGTATTCTAAGGAGCACCATGCGTAACAACAGCCCTAAATCTTGATTGCCTTTTAGACCAGTGCCCGTATCAAGGCTGCCTTAATGGTCAGCCATCATGAATCTCGCTTTGAGATTGGCCATTAAAAGGTTACTTTCTTGCTCGTTCATCATTACGATAATTGATTCAGCCAGCCTACCCAATAATGGAATCGGGACATTGTACTCTACCGTCAATGTTACCTTCGTTATATTGTCCTTGAAACGGAATGTCCAGGTCATTGTGCTGCCTATGCCGCCTCTGGTTTCAACGATGATGTATTGATTCGGGAGTATATCGATACACTCGGCGGTACCTTCGAAACGCATTCCCGCCATCTTATATACCCACCGTGAGCTAAAACCACCATTGGGTAGCGGTTGCACATCCTTTATCTCTACCAGACTGGGCCAAATCTCCGGAAGACTACTTGGCTCGTTGATGTAATTGAAGACTGTTTCAAGAGAGGCGTTAACTTCAACCTCCTTGTCAATCCTGTCTGTTCCTACCCTTTCCATCACTCCTCCCAATTTTCTCAACTATGTGCGCCTCATAATAATGTTGAGTGTATCACAAACTATTTAAGAAATGAGTTTGAATTAACACGATTAACAATCCGCTAGATTGTGTGATCTTGCCAACAATTTGAGTATTAGTTAAGCCGGTGAATCCCTCAATAAAACACTGGGTACTTTGATGAACTATTAGTAACATCTAATTAAGTAGCGCTAGTACGGAAACGCCAAATAGCTGCGACGCTAAACAATACCGTAAAGGCGATGAGAACTGATATCTCCGGAATTACTGCATCGAAATCGCCACCGAATACCATTAATTTATTGAAGCCGGTATTTGCCCAGCCGTGGGGCGTTATCCTGGCCATGGTCTGCATCCATTTGGGAAGAATAAACAGCGGCCACCAGCATCCTCCGAGCGGAGCCAGAACCAGAGAGGTAAGAGTAGCTATGGAGCTAGCACTACGCTGTGTCTTGGCGATAGTGGCCAGCATTATGGCAAAGGCCGAGGACATGACAACCATGAGTATAGAAAGGATAATAACAGCGAGAGGAGATATACCCAGGTCTATTTTAAACGCAAGTATTCCTACTCCCCAGAATATGAATAACTGAACCAGTCCTTTCAAAGCGGTACCGGTGAATATGCCCCCCAGAATGGACTCGCGCTTTACCGACCCGGCTAACAACCGTTCCAGAGTATTATTGCGGCGCTCACGGACTATCGCTTCCGCCG
>Ga0082335_1005967_pt1 | contig 16257 bp, 13 predicted proteins | sample Subgrocontami58m_FD_72375 | JGI IMG/M metagenome (GOLD analysis project Ga0082335, IMG submission 72375) | Subsurface groundwater microbial communities from S. Glens Falls, New York, USA - GMW37 contaminated, 5.8 m (SPADES assembly) (version 2) ... | reverse complement strand
ATAATTCTCGAACTCGTACACGGTGATGCCGCCAACGCTATGAATTCCCGTTTTACTAAAAATACCGGCGTAGGTCAGTGAGGTGTAGATCGCCCAATTGGCGCCACGCGAGATGCCGCCGATAGCGCGATGTGAGCGAGCGGCGAGTGTGCGATAACGCGAATCAATGTAAGGCACGATTTCGCTGACAATGACGCGACCAAGCGTGGTGCCGGTAGACCCTCGCTCTTGGGGCATGACCATGATGAACGGCGGAAACTGTCCTGAGGTGGTCTGGGCATTGGCAATGCTGTGCGCGCCGATGGAAGCCCATATCGTTTCATCTTGACCCATGCCGTGGATGAGATAGATCACCGGGTAGCGGCGCGCGCCGCTCTCGTTGTAGCACGGCGGCAAATAAATTTGCACGCGAGTCGAAGGGTAGGTGACACGCGAAGCAACATAGTCGGTGACGGCGTAACCTTTTCCTTCTTTGCAGTTCGTCGCGCTTACATTAATAGTTGAGGTTGTTGGCTGCGGCGGAGCGACTGTGGGCGGCACGACCTTAGGCGCATTGGATACCATCGTTGGCAAGATCAGCGCCGAGGTCAAAGGTTTTAAAACAGGTTTGGGTGTGGAGGTAGGCGGCTTGGGTTTAGGAGGGATCGGAGTCGGCGTCAATGTGGGAGGCGCGGGTGTGGGCGTCGGCAGAGTGGGTGTGGGCGTGTCTTGCACAGTCCACGATAGAGGAAGGATTATTTTTTGTTCAGGTTGGTTTTTAGGAATGACATCACGCACCATCGCCACGTTTTGGGGTTCGGGCGAACTGCAGGCGACGATCCATAAAGCCAGTAAGAAAAGCGGCGCTACCAGTTGGCGCTGTACCATCGCAGATAATCCCTGACGTTTGCTGCCCAGTAAGCGCGGTTGTGATCGCCTTCGTTAAGATGAAATTCGTGGACAATGCGTGACTGAGTCAACGTAATATCCAGCCACTCGGATTTGGCGCGACTCATATCTTTATCGCCCACGTCAATGTAGATGTCGGGAATCAGTTCTGGCGGAAGTTTCTTGATCCAATTTTTGAAATCGTCCGGGTCGTAATCGCCAATGCTGTGCATGGCGAGTTTGCTAAAGGTGGAAGGGTTACGGGAGACGACGTGCATTGCCCAACTTGCGCCGCGCGAGAATCCGCCGACGGCGCGATAGCGTCTGTCGGCGATCGTGCGGTAATGCGAATCAATGTAGGGCACGATCTCATTTGCCAAGACGTAACCGAAGGGACTCGTTAAACCTTCTTCGGCGGGCATGACCATGATGAACGGCGGCAGTTGGTTGTCGGCGATCATGGCGTCGGCAGCCGTCGGCGCGCCGAGATCGGTCCAGGCGCTTTCATCTTGAAACATGCCATGCGCCAGATAGATGACCGGGAATCTTTCCTCGCTCATATCTTTGTAACACGGCGGCAGATAAACGCGCATCATCACATTATCTTGCATGGTGCGCGAGTACATTTTTTCGGCGACGAGCTGTCCGTTGGATTCGTGGCACGGGCGATAGCCATTTGGTGATGGCGTTCTGGTCATCAGTGGCGTGGGCGACCGTGTTACCGTTGAAGTGGGTTTCGGCGTAGGGCTATTAGTGGGTGTAAGCGACGAGGTCGCTGTTGAAGTGGGTTTCGGTGTGTTGGTATAAGTTGGAGTTCGTGAGATGACGGGTGTGCGCGTTGGGGCAGGAGTGCGCGATGCTGTTGGCAAACTCAGTGCCGATCCCAACGATTTTGACGTGCCGGGTTTGGGAGAGGATGTCGGCGTCCCTTTGGCTGGCACGGGTGTGGGTGTGTCTTGCAAAGTCCACGACATTTGAAATGATAAAAGCTGTTCAGGGGTCGCGGTTTGATCTTCGAGAATGAAAAGATCCTCATCTTGTGGGGTGGGTGAACTGCAGGCGGCAATCCATAAAGCAATTAAGAGAAGTTGTGTCACCAACCTGCGCTGTGCCATCGTAGATAGTCCTTGACGTATGCCGCCCAGTAAGCGCGGTTGTGTTCGCCTTTGTTGAGATGAAATTCATGGGCGATGCGTGATCCTGTCAGCGTGCGATCCAGCCATTCGGATCCGGCGCGGCTGAGGTCTTTATCGCCTACGTCAATATATATATCAGGAATCAGGCTGGTGGGCAGATTCTTTATCCAATTTTTAAATTCATCCTGGTTGTACTCGCCGATGCTGTGCATGGCGAGTTTGCCAAAGGTGGACGGGTAACGGAAGACGGTGAACATTGCCCAACTCGCGCCGCGCGAGAGTCCGCCTAAAGCGCGGTAGCGTCTGTCGTTAATCGTGCGGTAGTTGTCATCAATGTAGGGGACGATCTCATTTGCCAAGACGTAGCCGAAAGGACTCGTTAAATCTTTTTCGGCGGGCATAACGATGATGAACGGCGGCAGTTGGTTGTCGGCGATCATGTTGGCGGCGGTGATCGGCGCGCCGATGTCGGTCCAGGCGCTTTCATCTTGCAACATGCCGTGTGCCAGATAGATCACCGGAAAGCGTTGCGTGCTCATGTCGTTGTAACAGGGCGGCAGATAGACTCGCATTGTCACATCGGCTTGCATGGTGCGCGAGTACATTTTTTCGGCGACGAGATAGCCGCTGGGTTCGCGGCAGGGGCGATAGCCGAACGGCGTGGGTGTATTCGACGGCGTGTAGGTAAAAGTTGGAGTGGGTGTGTGCGTGTTGGTCGGTGTGAAAGTGTGAGTGGGCGTGAAGGTGTGTGTGGGCGTGAAAGTAAATGTGGGCGTGAAGGTGAATGTATGAGTTGGCGTGAAGGTCTCGGTGTGCGTGGGCGTGTTCGTCGGTGTGAAGGTGGATGTGGGAGTCGGGGTGAGAGTCGGCGTGCGCGATGGGGTGAAGGTCGGCGTGCGTGAAAAGGCGAGAGGCGGGGTCGGGCTTTGAGCGCGAGTCGGCGCAGTCGTCGCCACAAATTTTTTTATATCCACGACCTGCGTCGGAGGGTTGTTGGCGTAAACAGAGGGGGCGCAGGCGGTGAGGAGGAAGGCGATGATGACAAGCGACTGTTTCATTGACGGCAAAAAAGATTTAAACGCAGAGATCGCAGAGATTTCAATTTTTTGTCTCGGCGTTTTCTGCGCGCTCTGCGTTGAGATTCAGCGTGGACTAACAAGGTGTCTGGTCTAGGAGTTCTTACCAACCGCTTGTGTACCATTTCAAATACGCGGGCAGGTTGTCGCGCCAATACGAAATAGTGTGCGTGCCTTTGTTGATGAAGTAGTCGTGACGCACGCCTTGTTGAGTGAAAACGAAATGCACCCACTTGACTGATTCGAGCAAGATGTCTTCTTCGCCGATGTCGAGATAGACGCGCGGCATGAGTCCGGGCGGCACGGCTTTGATCCACGAAACGAGTTTAGAGTCGTCACCGTAAAAGATCGCCGCCGAGTGCAGACCCACCGCGCCAAACTTATCCGGGTTTTGAAAGCCGATGTTGATCGCCCAGCCGCCGCCGCGCGAGAGTCCGCCGATGGCGCGATAGAGGCGATTGTTTTTGGTGCGGTAGTGAACGTCGGTGTAAGGCACGATCTCGTTGACAAAAACTTTTCCAAAATCGGTAGGCTTGTCGAGCTGCGCTTTTTCTTCGGGCATGACGATGATGAACGGCGGCAGCTGCCCTTTGGCGATCATCACCGCCGCCGTTTTGTCTGCGCCCACTTCGTTCCATGATCGCTCATTTTGATTCAAGCCGTGAATGAGATACAACACCGGAAATTGCCGTTCGGGAAAATCTTTGTAGCACGGCGGCAGATAAACGCGCATGGCAACTTTGTAACCGAGTATCGCCGAATCTACTTGTTCGGGGATGACGAGACCGCCCGGCTCTTGGCAGTAAGGCGTGAGGGCGATAGTGGGTGAGGGTGTGATCGTCGGCGCGAGTGTTGGCGTCGGCGAAGGTGACGCCGTCATGGTCGCGGTGGCTTGCGGCGTGAGTGTGACCGTTGCCGTTGTGGTGTTAGTTAAAGTTGGAGGGATAACGAGTGTGCGCGTTGGGGCGAGAGTCGCTGCCACCGTTGGCAAACCGGCGATTGCCGTTTGTGTTATTTTCATTCGCGCGGTGGCGGCGACGGATGTTTTATGCGCTTCACCCGTTGGCGTGAAAACAAAATCTTCGATGTTCACCACTTTGGTTGCGGGTTGAGCATATGCGGGCGAGACGCACGCCGCGAGAAAAATCGAAAGTAAAATAATTTTGTGCCGAAACATAACGGCGATGATTATATGGCAGATGGGGGATAGCCGCTTGGCGTGGTTGATGACAAATGGTGTGATGCCTGAGATGTAATGCGTGATGTGCGATACGCGATATGCTATGCGCGTTTTATATCTTGAGCCGTTCTTCGCGCGCTACGGTTTTATCTATATGCACTTGCACTTTGCCATCGGCTGTCAGTGTCAGTTTGAAGTAATTCAACCCGCGATCTGCCGGACCGTTCACCACATTGCCAGTATGTAAAAAGCGTGAACCATGGCACGGGCAGAGATAATCGCTTTCGCGCCGTTCGACGGTGCAACCTAAATGCGGGCAGGTCATCGAGATGGCATATAGCCCTTTATCGTCACGAAATAACCAGGCCCGCGCGGGCGCGATGTGAGTCGCCGAGCCGATGGAATAAATTAAGGGCTGATCGAGGGTGAAGGTTGTTTGCGCCGATGAAGTTTCAGATTGATAACCGAGATAGTGGATCAAGCCGCCCAGAGTGAGCAGACCAGAGGCGCCGAAACTGAGTTGCAGGAATAAACGGCGAGAGAGACTCATAGAGATTGATTAGCAAACGGCCGCTTCGCGTGGTGGATTAGCAGAGTGCGTGAGGCGTGATACACGATATGCGATACGCTAGTTGCGAACCGCATGGCACTCGTGGCAATACTTCGATTCTTGTTGATCGGGTTTTTGCAAGCACTTCGATCCGGCAACCAACGGCATATCGTAAGTAATTCCGCTGATTTTGCCGATTTGCTGATACGACCCATTTGCCACCTTTCGGATATTCCACAGTGCCTCACCCTTTGCGGTGATCACGATGACGCCGCCAACGGCAAGAGGAACTTTGGGATTTAAATATGCCTGCCGCAGTGCAACGTCATTCACATCTTGAATCGTCCGCGTCTGCGGTGGCGTGGTTAACGTGCCGTGACACGTTTGGCATTGTATATATTGAATGCTCTTTTTGTTTTCGTGAATCTTTCCATCGCCCATTACTTCATTCGCCGTGTGGCAATCCACGCAATCCAGTTCAAACTCGCATTGGGTGAATTGGGCAATCGGCTGATAGTAATCTTGCTGACGATTGATCGGGCGATCCGTGCGCGCGTTAAACGTCATCGTTCGCAGATCATAGTTGCCGCGATTGTGGCAGGCATTGCATTGTGTATAAGGGATCGCCGTCGCGAGCGTGTGAGTGTTGGCATGACCCGTCTCGCCGCGCTTCACCATTGGATCATTGCCTGTGTAACTGCCCAGCGAGTTGCTCAAGGCATGGCAGGCGGCGCAACCCGTGAGGCGATCATAGTTCGTTCCATTGATTGGTTTAGCGTTGAGGTGACACGATGAACAGTTCGACAAAAACTTTTGCAAAAACCGATTCTCGGATTTGGGCGGCTCGATTAATTTGATTGCGCCCCCTGTTGGATCAACGCCTGAGACATTGATCATTCCATAACGCGGCTTCAGGTCGGGTTGACCGCCGAAGGCAAAATACACATTCGTGATCGCCCCGACATAAGTCGCCTGCACACTGGTCATCACCCGCGCGATGTGATCGCGTTCATCTTTAACGGACCCCGAATGGCAATCCGATCCGCCGCAACTTTTTTCGACCACGCTGAAGTCAGAAGGGTTGCGCTTGCCGCGCAGGGTGCTGTGTGCCAAATTTTTATCGAGAGCGAGCCGCTCGCCGCCGTGACAACGCACACAACCAAAAACTTCCGTCGGGTGCGCGGCGCTGATCGGTTCGATTCCGTTGTGGCAGGTCAGGCAGTATTCGGGTTGATTGGTGAGAGTCGGGGTGAGGGCGATGGCTTTGGGTTTGGATGATTCGTGCCAAGCAATCACGATCAACGTCAAAGCAAGGATGATGGATGTTAGCGGGAGAGCAAATCGGCTCGTCATTTTTTACCGTAGCAGTCCTCGTATCGTCAATCCAACAATTGCAACGATCACTATCAATACAATCCATTGGGCACGCCGTCCTTCCTTATTGAACCACGCTGCAATGCCCACAGAGGATCGATCAATGAGATACGGAACAAGCGCGATGAGGATCGTGATGATCGAAGGGATCAGCACGCCGAAGAAAAATGGATCACCGAGTCGTAACAGTTCTTGAATCCAAACGAAGAACCAAGGTGCCGTCGGGTCATTGGGGAGGGAAGTGAAATCAGCCGCAGGTGTGATGGCGGGTGGGCTTAAGACGGAGACGGCGAGCAAGGCAATGGTGGCGAAAAGTGCCACAAACGTTTCGCGGCGGACAAGTTCATCGCGCGAGATTCACGGCTCGCGGGATTCGGCGGTGTGGGCGATACCGCCATCGCGTCTCACTTTAAATAAATGCCAAACTAAAATGATAAAGGCAGGCAGCATCAGCCCGAAGATGTGCCAAGCATAAAAGCGCGCCGGTGTCGCAGAATTAATTTGATTGCCGCCGACGACTGCGCTGTACAGTATCGCGCCGATGAATGGAATCGTTTTGATTAAATTTGTACCGACTAACAACGCCCATGAAATGTCTCGATCCCAACGAAGGGCGTAGCCGCTGAAGTTGAGGAAGAGGGTGAGGACGAGAGCGATGAGTCCGAGCAGCCAATTGAAGCGACGGTCTTTATAGGCACCTGTGAGCGCGACGCGGAGTAAATGTAAAACTGTGACGACGACAAACGCTTGCGCCGACCAATAGTGTGCGCCGCGCACGATCCAGCCGAGCGGGACGAGATAGGTGATCGTTTGCACCGAAGCGTTTGCCTGTTCGATACTTGGCACGTAGTAAAACATTTCCAACATGCCTGTGAGGCCGACGACGAGAAAAAGAAAAACGGCGAGCCCGCCTAAACCAAAGCTGTAGGTGAACGATGCTTCACGTTTTGGAATCGTGGGCGGGTGAAGATGATGGAAGAAGGAGGGGCGAGACATTGCACATCTTATGATTCTTCGTGTTCAAAAAGCGGCAGATACCGCGCCGTCAACCCAAAAGCCAAAATGCCCGTCGCGAAGATCGCGGCAGAGACGGAGACTTCCATCCAACTTGGAAAGTACGTGACGTCTGTTGAGCGGCTGATGGCAAACCAACTGACGTTGAATCGATTTAAGATCATGCCGAGCAATAGACTCGCCGCGCCAACCAGCAAGCCTGTCGGACTCTGGCGAACCCTTTTGAAGAGAAACATAAACAGTGGAATTAGGACGCCGAGCATGATCTCTCCCCAAAAGAGAAGACTCATCGTTCCACTCGTGAACAGATATTGAAAGTCGCCGCCAAAGGCAAGATCGCCAAATTTGAGAATCAGATAAATGGCTAACGCTACCGGCAGCGCCCTCGCTAGCTTTTCGAGCAAGTGCGTTTCTAAACCACGATGGAAAGCGCGCGAACTTAGTGAGGATTCAAAAATGATCATCGCTAAACCGATGCACACGGCTGAACTGAAAAACATCAACGGCAACAGCGGAGTCCACCACAACGGGTGCAGTTTAGTGGGTTGGATCAACTGTAACGATCCGAGTGATGATTGATGCAGAGTCGAAAGCACCACGCCCAAAATGACGAAGGGCATGATGAAGCGGTGAATCAGATGAGCGAACTTTTGCCATTTGATTCCTTCAAACACCACCGGAGCGAATTCAATTGCCAGCACTGCGGTGTAGCTCATCACACAGATGCCGATCTCGAGCAGTATGGAGGTGTGATTCTGGTAGATCATCATGTGCCAGATGCGTTCCGGACGACCCAAGTCTACGAGCAGAGCAGTGATGACCATGATGTAGCCGATGAAACCGGTTAATACGGCGGGTCTTAATAACGGGCGAAACTCTTTGAGGTCCAAGATGTAGACGATAGATGCCATGATAAATGCGCCACTGCCAATGGCGACGCCGGTATACAGATCGAAGCTGATCCAAAATCCCCACGAATAGGCGTTATTTAGATTGCTGATTGCGCCGATGCCATTTACATAACGGATCATAGCGACGACGAAGCCGAGGCTCATCAGTGTGAGCAACACCCACACCAGCGGAGTGAGGCGGAGACGCGGGTTGAGGGCGATGTACATTTTCATTTGTTTTCCTTTGCGTGGCTGCTCAGCGTCATTGCGAGGAGCGTTTTTTGCGACGAAGCAATCTCTCAGCGTGACCGAGATTGCTTCGCAAAGTGCGCTCGCAATGACGAATCGGCTGAGCAGCTACTTATCCGTTGATTTTTCTGTTTCGACCTCTGCCGCCGCGATCTCTTTCCCCCTGTTTCGCAACCGGACGAGGAGTGCAACGCTTGCCAAGACCGCGCCCCAAGTGAAGGCAAAGGGCAACGTGCCGCTCATCACCGTTTCGCTCACCGCGTTCACCGACGTTGGTGCAATATCTGGCAGCCCCAAATCTTTAAACGGAACGTGCGACAGGATGAGATACGACGTGCCGCCGTTTTCAGTTTCACCATAGACATGATTGATGTAGCGCGTGGAGTGAGCGTTGATTCTGTTGTGCGCTTCGGCGATAAGTTCTTGACGTTCGCCAAAGGTCAGCGCCCCGGTTGGGCAGGTTTGCACACAGGCTGGTTCTTGTCCTACTTCTAAACGCTGCTTGCACATCTGGCATTTCGTGATCAATGCTCCGCCCGCGATCCCTTTTTCCCATTCAAAGTGCGGCACATCAAAGGGACAAGCGTTCATACAATAGCGGCAGCCGATACATTTTGTGTCGTCGTACACAACGGGACCGTCGTCACGTTTTTGCCACGCGCCTACTATGCAGGCTGAAACGCAAGCCGGTTCCAGACAGTGCATACAGTGATACGGCATCGTCGCCCGTTTCAGATTCGGATACTCTCCGATAACGTCTTTGCCCGATACCCAGATGAAAGAGTCATTCAATGGGACTTGGTTCTCCACCGTGCAGGCGATCATGCAGGCGCGACAATCAATGCAGCGGGTGGCGTCAAAAAGGTAAGCGTATTGTTTTATCGGCTTCATGATCTAACTCCGCTCAACTTTTTTCACCGAGACAAACGTCTGAGTCAACGCCTGACCGCCACTCACCGGATCGGTATAAGTGACATGCAGGTCCGAATCGCTTGCGCCCACCCCATAAGCAGTCGTAAGACCTTTGGAGATGTGTCCAAAACCGGGCATCAGGTAGACGCAATCGGGACGGATCGCTTGAGTCACTTCCAATTTGACATACACTTTGCCCACTTCACTTTTCACTTCTACTAAATCGTTGTCCTTCAAATTCATTGAGGCAGCCGTCTTGGCATTCATCCACAGGCGCGGCTCGTCATCATATTTGTGCAGCAATTTATTGTTCTGCGTGCCGAACTGTGTCTGACGCGCGCCTTTGCCGGTCAACAAATAAAATTGTCCGCCTCGCGGAGCGAGCGGCTCTTCCCAAACAGGCAGCGCGGCAAAGCCCGCTTTGGCTAACAGCGCAGATTTAATTTCAATCTTGCCGCTCGGTGTATTCCAATGCGGGGCTTTGTTCGCTTCAGGTTTTTTCGCTTCGGGCATATCGGCGTAACCGCGCGCGCGCAGTTGTTCGAGCGAAACCCCGCTGGGCGCGAGTTGCTGTCGCAGATAATCCTCTTCATCTTTATATTGAAAGAAGTCACTGATCCCCAAACGTTGACCGAGCTGTTTGTATATCCATAACGCCGAGCGCGCTTCACCTTGCGGCTCGATGACAGGTTGACGGATGAAGATTCGATTCCCTAAAGTTGCCAACGGATCGAAACGTTCGAGGTAAGAGGCTTCCGGCAAGACCACGTCCGAGAACCAAGCCGTGTCGTTCATAATGATGTCCACCGTCACCACAAAATCCATTTTGGCAAACGCCTGCAAAGTGCGTTGCCGATCTGGCAGCGATAAAACCGGATTCTGACGTGAGGTGAACCAGCCATGCGCGGCGTAAGGCTCTTCGCTCAAAACGGAATCGCGCAACTGTTGGAACACGCCGATCTTAAGCGGCACAAAAGGATATTTCCACGGCACGCCATCCAAACGTGTCGCCGCCACTCGTGGGTAAGCCGGTTGAGGCGGTTTACCCAACGCTCCCGATCCTTCGCCTGCCCCTGCCAGCATCGTCGTTCCCCAATTCCCCACGAGCGCATTAAGGATCGTGATCGCCCGCTCGGTTTGGAAGGAGTTAACGAAGTTTGAGGTGCGCCAGCCGTTGTGTGCCAACGCATAGCTGCCCGCCGCGCTGAACTTGCGCGCGATGCGCCGAATAGTCTCCGCCGGAATCTCGGTGAGAGTCGCCGCCCATTCCGGGGTGTAGCTGCGGACGCGGTTTGACAGTTCATCAAAACCGGTCGTGTATTGGCTGACAAAATTTTGGTTGTAGAGTTTTTCTGTGATGATGACATTTATCAGCGCTAAATGAAAAGCCAAATCGGTGCCGGGGCGTATCGGCAACCACTCTGCCGCCTTGCCCGCTGTTTTGGTGTGACGTGGATCCAGATAGATCATCTTCGCCCCACGATCAATGGCGTGGATCAGATCGCCTGTCTCGGAATTAGAAATGGCTTCGGCTAAATTCCGTCCGGTGAGGAGAATGTATTTGACCTGACTGTAATCGCGCCCGGGTTCTTCCATGCCGTAGGTCATCAAGTTCGAGACGATCATGGCGTTGAAACATAAACTGCGTTGGGTGCCATAGTTGGGCGAGCCGAAGGCTTGCAATAAATTTTCAAATTGCACTTGCGACAAGCCGTGCGTCGAGGAGAAGACCATTGCCTCCGCCCCATATTTTTGTTTAATGTTGAGCATATTCTGGGCGACGAGATCGAGTGCCTCGTCCCACGACGCTTTGCGGAATTTGCCTTCACCCCGTTTGCCCACGCGGATGAGAGGCGTTAGCACACGATCAGGATCGTAGGTTGTCATCAACCCGGCTTGCCCGCGCGGACACAAATTGCCTTTGGCGTGTGCGTGTTCCGGATTCCCTTCTAACTTCACCACGCGCCCCTCTTTAACTTTTGCTAACACACCGCAACGCCAGACACACATCTCGCACAGAGTTGAAATGTAGCCATCGCCCTTAGCATTGATCTGCCCCGCCTTGTGCGCCGCTCGCGCTGCTTGAGGTGGAATGAATCCCCCAAGCGCTGCCGCCCCACTTAGTTTTAGAAAGTCACGTCGTGACAGAGTGTTTGCCATATCAGGTTCCGCTCTCAGCTCTTTTTCTCAGATGGATCATCGGAGTTCAATTTATCGAGCGCAGTCAAAACTTCGGCGGCGGCTTCGGGCTTTCGCAGTAAGCGGCGCAGCGACTGACGCGCGTGGGGTTTGAGCCGGGTCAGCTCAGGGATCATGTCTGCGACATCGGACGGGAATTCGCCCTTAATCGCTTTTGTTTCCTTGAAAGAAAAGTGAACCCAACCAAAGTTATGACTCACTAAAGCGCCACTGCCAATCAACATGGCGCCGATCAGAACCCACACTGTTACACCGCCCCAATTCGTCTCGCGTTGTCCCAACACTTCTTCGTTGTAGCGTTTCACATAATCCACGATCTCGGGGCTGGAAGGTGGCAGGGCGGCTTGACGCGGCGCGGAAGATTGTGCGGAGATTGTATTTGCTACACTGTTCGTCGGGGCTGCCGTCGGCGGCGTTACGGTCGGCGTGTTTCCATTATTGACTCTTAAAGTGACCCCCAGCGCGGCGGCATAGACTTGCGCTTTCTCAACGTAATCTTTTTGATGACAGGCAGAGCAGCTAAGTTTTGCGTCGGCGAGAGGTTTCGCCATGCCCTTGTGCGCTTCAGTCTGATCCATGCTCTGCACGTTGCCAGCGTGACAGAATTGGCAGAAGTCGCCGAAGGCGTGTGACTTGTGCCACGCTTTGCCATCATTGTTGACAGGTTTCTTGCCTTGAGTTTCGTGACAGTTTTTACATGACGAGGCTTGTGTGCCGCACTGCGCTTCGGCAGTTGAAGCCGTCCAAAAAATAGCCACACTGGCGAGAATGAAGGAGAGGGTGAGGAGGGGAAGCCAGTAGGTGAGGTGACGTTTCATGGTAACGAGATTAAAGATTGGAGATTAAAGATTAGGCTTGGAATGAGATTCAATCTTTAATCTTTGATCAGTAATCTTTTAAATTGCTTTCGCTAAATGAGCCCGGTGTGATAAGTTGTCGCGCAAAATAACGCGTAATAAATCTAATGCTTTGATGAGTCGCTCGTCGGCGATGCAGTATTCGACCGAAGGACCTTGGCGCGTAGCGATGACCATGCCGCGCTCGCGCAGAATTTTTAGGTGACGGGAGGCAGAAGGTTGGGGCATGTGGACAGCATCCGCCAGATCGGTGACGGTGCGCGCGCCCTCCGATAGCTCGTAGAGGATCATGATGCGCTTGGGATCAGCCAGTCCTTCGCAAATGTTGGCGTGCAGTTGATTCACTTCCGCTTCGAGTTCGGCTTTCATGATCGTCTCCGCTTAAAATGATTTCAAACAACACCCCGCTTAACCAGATGCGGGGCGTTGTTTGTTTTCAGCAGCGTTCACCTGTGCCTGATCAAAGGTGATGCCTGTTATTTGACAGTGGGCAGGCTCGCCGCTTTCCAAGCGTTGAAGCCGCCACCGAGATTGCGGACGTTGGTATAACCGAGCAGCTGCAGGGTCGTCATTGCCATCCCGCCGCGATGCCCGATGGCACAAAAGGTGACGATGGGCGCGTCTTTTTCTTTGGGCAACTTATCGAGGTTGGCGTAGAGAGTCTTGATCGGGATATTCACTGCGCCTTCGATCTTGCCATTGTCGGTTAGCTCTTGTGCTTCGCGCACATCCAGCATGAAGGGTTTCTTGTCGCTTTGCAGTTCTTTGAGCGCATTCGCTGGGGTGAGTCCGTAGAATCCATCCGGTAGAGCAGTGAGGTATTTGTCCAAGACGGCGAACAGTTCCGCATCTACTTGGGGTTTTGTCCCGGCGGCGGGCGCTGCCGGCATGCCTTCTTTGACAACAGGCAAGTTGGCGGTCTTCCAAGCGTTGAGTCCGCCGCTGACGCTCTTGACGTTGGTGTAGCCGAGGAGGCGCAAGTTCGTCACGGCGATGCCACCACGTTGACCCGATGCACAGTAAATGATGATCGCCTTATCCTTCGCCGGAAGCTTGTCAAGATTCTGCGCTAGGGCGCGGATCGAGATGTTGACGGCGCCGGCAATATAGCCTGTCTCAGGCGTGATCTCTTTGGCTTCGCGCACATCCAAAATGAATGGCTTGGGCTCCGTTTGCATTGCCTGAAGGGCATTGGCGGCTGAAATACCGTAGAAGCCTTCGGGCATGGTGGTGAGGAAGTTCTGGGTTAAGGGCTTGATGTCGAAGACCGGTTTAGCCGTTGGGGGAACAGCCGTCGGTGGGACAGCCGTCGGTGGAACCGCTGTCGGCGGGACACGCGTTGGGGGAACCGCAGTCGGCGGTACCGCCGTCGGTGGGACGGCAGTGGCAGCGGGCGTGCAGCCCGTGCCAATGAGCGTGATCGCGATCAAGAGTCCGCTCAGTAATGCAATATAAGTCTTTCGTGTTGTCATAACGTTTCTCCTTTGAATATTGAACGATGGATATTGAACGAGTCGCTCGACTTATTCAGTTATTCACTTATGAGCATTATTGCTTCATCTCATTGGCTCATAAAGTGATGAAAGTAATATGCATCTATTGGTTTCGCTGTGCGTAGCAGTTAAGGGTTGCTTATATTTTGTTGTCGTCAAAGTAAAATAATTTTGTGCCGAAACACAACGGCGATGATTAAATGGCGGATGGCGGGTAGCAGATGGCTGATAGCGGATGGCGACTAGATGCTTCGTGAAGTTTTCTTTTAATGACAATTTCTAAAAGCAGTGTATATTTGTTTCCACGTGAGGAGACACTATGACTAACATCACACCCGGTCAACAAATTGGTCCCTATCGCATCATCAACCAGATCGGTCAGGGCGGCATGGCGACGGTCTATAAAGCCTATCACGCCGCGATGGATCGTTACATCGCCCTCAAGGTGTTGCCGAGTCAGCTTGCCCAGAACAAAGAATTTGTGAAGCGCTTTGAACAAGAAGCGCGCACTATTGCGAAACTCGAACACGCGCATATCCTGCCCGTCTACGATTACGGCGAGCAAGAGGACATCACCTATCTCGTGATGCGCTATTTGGATGCCGGGACTCTCAAAGAAAAAATTCAAACTGGCACTCTCTCGCTCAACGACGTTGATAAATATTTTTCGCAACTCGCCAGTGCGCTGGCTTACGCTCACGAGATGAACGTGATCCACCGCGACATCAAACCGTCGAATGCGATGGTCAACTCGCGCGGCGAATTATTTCTGACCGACTTCGGCATTGCCAAACTCCTCGAAAGCACGGCGCAGTTCACCGCCACTGGCGCGATCACCGGCACGCCCTCCTACATGAGTCCCGAACAAGCGCAAGGCGAGAAGCTGGATGCGCGTTCCGATATTTATTCGCTTGGCATCGTTCTTTATGAAATGGTGACGGGCAAAGTGCCGTTTGAAGCCGAGACTCCGCTCGCCGTTCTGCTAAAACAGATCAGCGCGCCACTGCCGCCGCCAACCTCACTCCGCCCCGATCTCGATCCGCAGATCGAGATGGTATTGCTCAAAGCGTTGGCGAAGAATCGTGATGATCGTTTTGCGACGTGCGATGAATTTTTGAACGCGTGGAAGAGCGCGTTGACTCACAGCGCTACGGCGCAAGTGATCACGCCGAGTCCGGTGAAAAAAGAATCCGCCGCGCCGACGATGGCGGCATCCCCGACGATCACTGCCACCGCAACTTCAATCACTCCGCCGCGCGCTGAAAAATCGAAAGGCAAGGCGGTTGCTTCTACATTCAAATGGATCGCCGCCGGGATCGGCGTGATCTCGTTCTTGTGTATTGGCGGTGTAGTTGGAATGTACGCGCTTAACATTTGTCCGCCACAAGGTCCATGGCTGATGCCGCCGTGGTGTGAGGCGGGTGCAATTGCTTCAACGCGCGTGGTTCAAGCGACGCCAGCGGCGCAAGCCAGTGTGACAAGTGTGCCATCACAAAACGGCACGCTGCTGCCGGTGACACAAGGTGGGTGGACATCGTGGTCGGCAGTGAACGAGGCGTGGGTCTTAGCCTTTGATCAGGATCGTTTGATCACGGGCGGGCATTCGGGTCTGGCGTTTTGGAATCCGGGCAGCTTGAAATTGACTATGAATGTTGTAACGAGTTTGCCCAATCCGGCTGTGACGGCGATCTTGGTGGAAGAGGATCGCAGTTTATGGATCGGCACGCAAGATGGTTTGGTGAATATGGTGGGTGATAAGTGGATACCTTATAGTCAGAACGAAGGGTTGGGCGGAAATCAGGTGAATGCGATTGTGCGCATTGGTAAACGTTTGCTCGTTGGCACGTCGTACTCCGAAGAGGGCGGGGGCTTATATGAGTTGGATGGCGGCAAGTTCAAAAAAGTGCCGTTCCCCTCGATGCAGGAGGACAAAACAGATCAGTTGAGTTATAACGTGACGGCGATTGCGACGGATAAAAAAGGTGTTCTGTGGGTCGGCACCACAAATGGCGTCGGTCGGTTCGATGGCAAGCAGTGGACTCGCTTCGGTGAAGGGCAAGGTCTGCCGCATCGCACTATATGGACGTTATTGATTGATGATAAGGATAGAGTGTGGGTTGGCACCGAAGGCGGCGCCGCGCAATTAAAAGGTGATCGTTTTGAACACATTGCCAAGATGGGGAGCAACACGATCTTTAAGATCATCGCCGATGGTAAAGGCCATCTGTGGTTTACAACACATGGCGGCATTGGGCGGGTGAATCCAGAGACAAACGATTGGCAGATATTCGATCATCGCAACAGCGATCTACCGGCAGACTTCCGGTATTTCGGCGCGGCGCGCGACGCATCCGGCACATTGTTCTTTGGCAGTCCGACAGGAATTTTTCGCTATGGGGCTGAAGGCAAATTTGTTTTTGCCTCGGTGCCCAATGTGCCGACAGTTGCAGCGGGATACGG